>MDTD01151613.1_pt1 | contig 13183 bp, 26 predicted proteins | sample 811221 | NCBI WGS metagenome assembly MDTD01 (sample SAMN05326646, study PRJNA326480) | marine metagenome | isolation source: seawater | place: Pacific Ocean: South West | collected 2011 | reverse complement strand
TTTAGTTAAAAGAGGCTCAATATAAACACGAAGAGCTTTAGCCTTCGCAAGAGTAGTATTGATTCTTTTATGCTTTATCAATGAACAAGCCATATTAGAAAGCATTGCCTTTCTATGTGCGGTCTTTCTACTTAAATTATTTACTTTATTTCCGTGTCTCATGATTTTATATCTTATTCTACATCTAGTTTGTATTTAGAAATATTCATTCCAAATACCAGACCCTTGTTATCAACTAATTCTTCTAACTCTGTAAGAGATTTCTTTCCGAAGTTTCTGAATTTTAACAAATCAGATTTCGCATAAGAAACAAGATCACCAAGAGTTTCTACATCAGCAGCTTTTAAGCAATTAAGAGCTCTAACAGATAAATCCATATCAACTAATTTAGTTTTTAAAAGCTGACGCATGTGAAGAGAGGACTCATCAAACTCTTCAGTTTCTTTTTTAGATTCACTTTCTAAAGAAATCTTTTCATCAGAAAATAACATGAAGTGATGGATTAATATAGTAGCTGCTTCTTTTAATGCTTCTTTTGGATGGATAGAGCCATCTGTTTGAATGTCAAAAATCAATTTTTCATAATCGGTTTTTTGCTCAACTCTGAAATTTTCAACAGCATACTTTACATTAACAATAGGAGTAAATATTGAATCAATTGCCACAGTTCCAAATGCAGAATTTTCATCTTTGTTTTCTCCGGCAGGATGATAACCTCTTCCTTTAATTATTTTTAATTCAATGTTTAATTTAACAGTTGGGTCCATATTACATATTACCATATCCGTATTTAAGACTTGAAATGCAGAAGTGAATTTCCCAATGTCACCCGCTGTTAATTGTTTTTGTCCTCCAACGGTTACAATAACTGTTTCTGAATCAGTACCTTCAATTTGTTGTTTAAATCGAACTTGCTTTAAGTTTAAAATAATTTCAGTAACATCTTCTACAACACCTTTTATTGTTGAGAACTCGTGATCAACACCCTCTATTTTTACAGTTGATATTGCAAAACCTTCTAGTGAAGAAAGTAATATTCTTCTTAAGGAATTACCCACTGTAATACCATATCCTGGTTCTAATGGTCTAAATTCAAATTGACCGTTATAGTCATCAGAATGAATCATTATTACTTTATCTGGTTTTTGAAAATCTAATATTGCCATGTCTTTTTTATAATAAATTATTACTTAGAATATAATTCTACGATTAACTGTTCTTTTATGTTTTCTGGTATCATCTCTCTAGATGGAATAGCTAGTAATGTACCTGACATTGATGCACTATCCCAATTCAACCAATCAAATGTTTTGTTATTAACAGAAAGTGAATTGGTAATTGCTTCGAGCGATTTTGACTTTTCACGGATACCAATAACATCACCAACTTTAAGTGAGTAAGAAGGTATGTTCACAATATTACCATTGACTGTAATGTGTTTGTGAGTAACCAATTGCCTTGCCCCTCTTCTTGTTGGAGAAACTCCTAAACGAAAAACAGTATTGTCTAATCTGCTTTCACATAGAATTAATAAATTTTCACCTGTGATGCCTTTCATTCTAGATGCTTTACTAAACAAATTTCTGAATTGTTTTTCAAGAATACCATAGGTATATTTTGCTTTTTGTTTTTCACCAAGCTGAACTGCATATTCAGATTGTTTTCCTCTTCTCTTTGAAGGGCCATGTTGTCCTGGACCATAATTTTTTCTCTCCAAAGTTTTATCCGGACCAAAAATTGGTTCACGAAATCTACGAGCTATCTTCGTTTTAGGACCTCTATATCTTGCCATATTTATATTATTTATTTGGGAAACTATGAATTAAGGCTATCCTTCGCTAGTTGAAATTCCCGATTAAAATTAAACTCTTCTTCTTTTAGGTGGTCTACAACCATTATGTGGTTGTGGTGTTACATCTACTATTTCAGATACTTCTATTCCGTTATTATGCAATGATCTAATTGCTGACTCACGACCAGCTCCAGGACCTTTAACATAAACACGAACGCGTCTTAATCCAAAATCATGTGCTTCTTTTGCAGCATCTTCAGCAGCTAATTGAGCAGCATAAGGAGTGTTCTTTTTAGAACCTCTGAATCCCATTTTTCCTGCAGATGACCAAGATATAACTTGCCCTGTAGAATTAGTTAAAGAGATGATTATATTATTAAAAGATGCTTGAATATGCGCTTCTCCTACAGAATCAACCTTTACATTTTTTTTCTTTTTTTGATTGGTTTTTGCCATGTCTAAAATAAATTATTTAGTAACTTTTTTCTTGTTAGCTACAGTTTTTCTTCTTCCTTTTCTTGTTCTAGAATTATTCTTTGTTCTTTGTCCTCTTAATGGTAATCCTGAACGATGACGCATACCACGAACACAACCAATGTCCATTAATCGTTTAACATTAAGTTGAATTTCTGAACGAAGTTGACCTTCAATTTTAATTTCATTAACAGAATTACGAATCGCAGCCAACTGATCATCATTCCAGTCTTGAACTTTTATATTTTCGTCAATTGAATTACTATTCAAAATCATTTGCGCTGTACTTCTTCCTATTCCAAAAATATAAGTTAGTCCAATTACACCTCTTTTGTTTTTTGGTAAATCTATACCTCCAATTCTTGCCATAATCTTTTAATTTATCCCTGACGTTGTTTGAACTTAGGGTTCTTTTTATTAATTACATAAACTCTTCCTTTGCGCTTTACTATTTTGCAATCTGCGCTTCTTTTTTTAACGGATGCTCTAGTTTTCATAATATCTTTATTTGTATCTAAACGTTATTCTACCTTTTGTTAAATCATAAGGTGACATTTCTAATTTAACTTTATCACCTGGTAATATTTTTATATAAAACATTCTCATTTTACCAGAAATATGAGCAGTTATTATGTGCCCGTTTTCTAATTGTACTCTAAACATTGCATTGGGAAGCGCTTCAACGATTACCCCGTCCTGTTCTATAGATGCTTGTTTTGCCATATTTTAAAATCCTGATAATTCTCCTTGTGTTCTACGTCCTCTAATTTTTGTTCCCTCCATTAAACCATCCATGTGTCTGTTTAATAAATAAGACTCTATTTGCTGAAGTGTATCTAATACAACACCAACCATAATCAACAGTGATGTTCCTCCAAAAAACATTGCAAATGCATCATTTACTCCAGCTAAATGTGCTACTGCAGGAAAGACAGCGACTATAGCTAAAAACAATGATCCGGGGAAAGTTATTCTTGAAACAAGAGAATCAACATATTCTCGAGTTTCATCACCTGGTCTAATTCCAGGAATAAATGCTCCACTTCTTTTTAAATCATCTGATATTTTTTGAGGATTAATCATAATTGCTGTATAGAAATAAGTGAAAATTATAATTAATATTGCCAACAATAAATTGTATCCAAAACCATATATGTCTCCAAGCGCTCTTTGAATAAAACCTCCTTCATTGGGATTCAAACTTGAAAATGCCATAATTGGAATCGTCATGATTGCTTGTGCAAAAATTATAGGCATTACACCAGATGCATTCACTTTTATAGGTAGATAATTTCTAGCACCACTATCCTCGACTGATCTTGCTCCAACAACTCTTTTAGCAGTATTCAAAGGAACTTTTCTAACTCCCTGAACAATTAATACAGTGGCTAGAACAACAACCATAAATGCAACAATCTCAATTATTATTTTAATTAAATTAGATTCATTCATTCCTATCTCAGCAACAAATGACTCTGGCAGTCTTGCTAGTATACCAACAGTAATTAAAAGAGATATCCCATTTCCAATTCCTTTATCGGTAATTCTCTCACCTAACCAAACAGCAAACATAGCACCCGCCACCAATACTATTATTGCTTGAGTCCACCAAAATGAGGAAACATCAGTTGGCATTGCTCCTTTAGAAGATACATATAGAGATAAATAACTTGGAGCCTGAAGAGCACAAATAAGAATCGTTAGCAAACGCGTGTAATTATTAATTTGTTTTCTTCCAGATTCTCCCTCATTTTGCATTTTTTGAACAGCAGGAACAGCCATTCCGAGTAACTGCATAATGATAGAGGCACTGATGTAAGGCATTATACCTAAGGCCATAATTGATGCATTAGTAAAACCACCTCCGGAAAATAAGGATAGTAAGGTTTCTAAAGCATTTTGATCACCTGCAGCTTGCGCATTCATTAAGGCGGTATAATTGACACCAGGAATGATGATAAAAGATCCAATTCTGTAAACCAATATTAAACTTAATGTTAATATGATACGCTTACGGAGTTCTTTAACCCTCCAAATGTTTTTGATATTTTGAATAAATTTTTTCATTTAAAAATTTAAATTTCAGTACAAACTCCACCTAAAGCTTCTATCGCCGCTTTTGCAGTTGCAGAAAATTTATGCGCTGTAACATTAATTTTTGTTTTTAATTCGCCTCTATTTAAGATTTTAACCAAATCTTTTTTTGCAACTACTCCATTTTCTTGAAGTAATTCCAAGTTAATTTCTTTTAGTTTTTTTCTTTCGACAAGCTCTTGAATAAGACCAAGATTTACACCTTTATAAGAAACTCTATTAATGTTCTTAAAGCCAAACTTAGGTACTCTTCTTTGCAATGGCATCTGACCACCTTCAAAACCAATTTTGGTTTTATAACCTGATCTTGATTTGGCCCCTTTGTGTCCACGAGTAGATGTGCCTCCACGTCCAGAACCCTGACCTCTAGCTATTCGTTTTCTTTTTTTTAATGACCCTTCTGCGGGTGTTAAATTATTTAAGTTCATTTCAATAATTTTTATTCAACAACTTCAACTAAATGACTAACTTTTTTAATCATTCCTAGTATCTGGGGAGTTGCATCTTTTTCAACTACTTGGTTAATTTTACTTAAGCCTAAAGCTTTTATTGTTGCCTTTTGATTTGAAGGCCTTCTAATAATACTTCGTACTTGTTTGATTTTTATCTTTTCCATTTCTTTTAACTTAACCGTTAAATACTTTTTCAATTGAAATACCACGCTGATTTGCAACATCATTTACATCTCTCATTTGAGCCAGTGCATCCATTGTTGCTTTAACAACATTATGAGGATTTGATGACCCTTGAGATTTAGCCAATACATTGTGTACTCCAACACTTTCTAAAACAGCACGCATTGCACCTCCTGCAATTACACCTGTTCCTTCTGATGCTGGCTTCAACAATATACTTGCTCCAGAATATTTGCCTTTTTGTGTGTGAGGTACCGTTCCTTTATGAATTGGAACACGAATTAAATTTTTCTTTGCATCATCAATTCCTTTTGTAATTGCCTCTGTGACTTCTTTTGCCTTTCCTAAACCGTGTCCTACAACACCATTCTCATCACCTACAACAACAATTGCAGAAAAACTAAACGTTCTACCACCTTTAGTAACTTTAGTAACACGATTTACAGAAACTAACTTATCTTTAAGTTCAATATCTGCTGATTTTACTCTATTTGATTTCAATGTAGCCATTTTAATTAAAATTTTAAACCTCCTTCTCGTGCAGACTCAGCTAATGCTTTTACACGACCATGATATAAATAACCATTTCTATCAAAAACAACATTTTCAATACCTGCATCATTTGCTTTTTTAGCAATTAATGAACCTACTTGTGTAGCTTGATTGATTTTATTCTCTTTTGATTTTTTATCTGTACCTGAAGCAGCTGAAACTAAAGTTTTACCTGAAAGATCATCAATGATCTGAGCATAAATTTGTTTGTTACTTCTGAAAACAGATAATCTCGGAACAGAACCCGTACCGTTTACTCTTTTTCGAATACGTTTCTTTATTTTTAATCTTCTTTTAATTTTTGATAATGCCATAACTAAATATTATTATTTTGCTGCTGCAGTTTTACCAGCTTTACGTCTTAATTCTTCACCTAGATACTTTATTCCCTTACCTTTATATGGCTCTGGTTTTCTCAATGAACGAATTTTTGCAGCTGCTTGTCCAACTAATTGTTTGTCAATTGATTCAAGTGTAACAATAGGAGCTTTTCCTTTTTCACTTACTGTAGTTACTTTTATTTCTTTAGGGAATTCAAGAATTATGTTATGAGAATAACCAAGAGACAAATCCAATTGTTGACCTCTAGCATTGGCTCTGAATCCAACACCAATCACCTCTAATTCTTTTTTATAACCTTGAGAAACTCCTATAACCATATTATTAACCAAAGCTCTGTAAAGACCATGTTTTGAACGATGTTGAGGAGCATCAGACTCTCTTGTAAATGAGATTTCAGAATCATCAATAGTTACAGTAATACATGAATCGATCTCCTGTGTCAATTCACCTTTAGAACCTTTTACAGTGATGATGTTATTATTAAAACTTACATCAACTCCTTGAGGTATCGTTATTTTAGCATTTCCTACTCTAGACATTTTAAATACTTTTTAATATACGTAACATAAAACTTCGCCACCAACATTGAGCTTTTGAGCTTCCTTGTTAGTAATTACTCCCTTAGAAGTTGATAATATTGCAACTCCTAGACCATTTAGAACTCTAGGCAGTTCATCAACCCCTTTATACTTTCTCAAACCAGGCGTTGATACTCTGTCAATTCTGGTTATTGCAGGTAATCTATTTGTTGCATTGTATTTTAGTGCAATTTTAATATTACCTTGTTTATTGTCATCTTCGAACTTAAAATTTGTAATGAAACCTTGGTCCATTAAAATTTTAGTTATCGATTTTTTAACATTTGATGCAGGTATATCAACTACCTTTAATCCTGCTGAACTTGCATTTCTAATTCTTGTTAAATAATCTGCGATTGGATCTGTATTCATAACTTCTTAATTATATTCTTTAAAATTACCAGCTAGCCTTTTTAACTCCTGGTATTTTACCAGCTAAAGCCATTTCACGAAAAGTAACACGAGAAATACCGAAACTTCTCATGTATCCTCTAGGTCTGCCTGTTAGTCCACATCTGTTATGAACCCTAACCTTAGATGAATTTGCAGGTAACTTCTGAAGTGCCATCATTGCTTCCCACTTAGCTGCTTGTACTTCCTCAGATGGATCAGTTGATTTTAAAATAGTTGTTAATTCCTCACGCTTTGCAGCATATGATTTAACTAACCTTTCTCTTTTACGCTCTCGCGCTTTCATTGATTCTTTTGCCATTTCTTAATTCTTTTTAAAAGGGAAACCAAATGCATCTAACAAAGCCAGTGCTTCTTCATCTGTATTAGCTGAAGTTACAAATGTTATATCCATTCCCAGTATTTTATTTACCTTATCTATATCAATTTCAGGAAAAATTATATGTTCTTTAACTCCTAAATTATAATTTCCTCTCCCATCAAAGCCTTTAGGATTAATTCCTCTGAAGTCTCTTGTTCTTGGAAGGGCAACAGACAATAGTCTGTCTAAAAACTCATACATCTTATCTCCACGAAGAGTTACTTTAGTTCCTATTGGCATTCCTTTTCTCAATTTAAAATTAGAGACATCTTTTTTAGAAAATGTTGCCATTGCTTTTTGACCAGCAATTAGAGATAAATCAGCTACAGCGCTATCTATTATTTTTTTGTCAGAAACTGCATCACCAATTCCCTGACTAAGAACAATTTTCTTTAGTTTAGGAACACTCATAACGGATTTATAACCAAACTTTTCAGTTAGCTGGCCTTTTATTTTATCGTTATATTTTTCTTTAAGTCTTACTGTATATTCCATAATTATTTTATCACCTCCCCTGATTTCTTAGAAAAACGGACAATTTTACCGTCTTTATTTGGTTTACGACCTATTTTTGTTGTTTCACCTTTGATAACAACCATTAGATTAGAGACATGAATTCCCGCCTCTTTCTCTTCTATTCCACCTTGTGGATTTGAAGCAGTTGGTTTTACATGTTTTTTAACAAGGTTTAATCCCTTAACAACAGCACGTAAATTGATACGATCAATTGATAGGATTTCCCCTTCTTGACCTTTTGATTCTCCTGTATTAACTCGAACAGTGTCACCAACTTTAATATGTAATTTATTTTGCATCTTTTTTTAAATTATAGTACTTCGGGTGCTAAAGAAACAATCTTCATAAAATTATTTTCTCTTAATTCTCTTGCAACAGGTCCAAATATTCTTGTTCCTCTCATTTCGCCAGCTTGATTTAGCAATACACAGGCATTGTCATCAAACCTGATGTACGATCCATCTGCTCTTCTTACTTCTTTTTTTGTTCTTACTATTACTGCTCTAGCAACACTTCCTTTTTTAACTCCTCCAGCAGGCAATGCACTTTTTACAGTAACAACAATTTTGTCTCCTACTGAGGCATATCTTCTCTTAGTACCACCAAGAACACGAATGCAAAGTACCTCTTTAGCACCAGAATTATCAGCTACAGCTAATCTTGACTCCGTTTGTATCATTGTTCAGTTTTTATTTTGCTCTTTCTAATACTTCTACTAATCTCCAATTTTTTCTCTTGCTCAAAGGACGGGTCTCCATAATACGAACAGTATCACCGATATTACAATCATCTTTTTCATCATGAGCAATAAATTTGGTTGTCTTCTTGACGAATTTACCATACTTGAGGTGCTTAACCTTTCTTTCTACAGATACAACAATTGACTTGTCCATCTTGTCACTGGTAACAACCCCAATTCTTTCTTTTCTTAAATTTCTCTTTTCCATAATTCAATTCTAAGTTCTATTAAGAACGTTTAGATAATTCTGTTAATAATCTAGCAACATTTCTTCTTAAAACTCTAATTCTTAAAGGATTTTCAACTGGTGAAACCTTATGATTAAACTTCAAGTTTGAAAGTTGAATCTGCATGTCAGTAATTTTATTGCTAAGATCACTATCAGATAATTTTACTATTTCTTGCTGTTTCATAATTTATAAATATTAATTATGCTGGATTAACATAATCGTTTCTTACTACAAATTTGCATTTAACTGGAAGCTTTTGAGCTGCCAATCTTAAAGCTTCTTTTGCAACTTCGTAAGGCACACCATCAGCTTCAAACATTATTCTTCCTGGACTAACGACAGCAACCCAATGGCTTGGGGCTCCTTTACCCTTACCCATTCTTACCTCTGCTGGTTTTGACGTAACAGGTTTGTCTGGGAAAATTCTAATCCAAACTTTCCCTTCACGTTTCATATATCTTGTTAAGGCAATACGAGACGCTTCAATTTGCCTAGAAGTAATCCATCCAGGTTCTAGTGTTTTTAATGCAAATGATCCAAAAGCAACAGTAGATCCACGATGAGATACTCCTCTTGACCTTCCTTTTTGTGCTTTTCTAAATTTTGTTCTTTTTGGTTGTAACATAACTAACTAAGTTTCTGCAATTTTATCTATTTTTTCTTCTTGGTCCTGCGTTTCTTGGCCCACCAGGTCTTCTACCGCCTGAACCTGCAGAGTTCATACCTATATTAGGAGATAAATCACGTTTTCCGTATACCTCTCCTTTACATATCCAAACTTTGATACCCAAACGACCATAAGTTGTATGTGCTTCAGAAAGCGCATAATCAATATCTGCCCTAAAAGTATGTAAAGGTGTTCTTCCTTCTTTATACATTTCAGAACGTGCCATTTCAGCACCATTTAACCTCCCTGAAATTTTAACTTTTATACCTTCAGCACCCATCCTCATTGTTGAAGCAATTGACATTTTAATTGCTCTTCTAAAAGAAATACGTGCCTCCAACTGTCTAGCAATTCCAGTTGCAACAAGATGTGCATCTAATTCAGGTCTTTTAATTTCAAAAATATTAATCTGGATTTCTTTACTGGTTAATTTTTTTAACTCTTCTTTAAGTTTATCAACTTCTTGTCCACCTTTTCCAATAATAACGCCTGGTCTGGCTGTATTAATAGTTACAGTAACAAGTTTTAACGTTCTTTCAATAATTATTTTTGAAAGGCTTGCCTTAACAAGTCTTGCATATAGGTATTTTCTGATTTTATCATCTTCTACTAGTCTATCTCTATAATCGCTACCTCCATACCAGTTAGAGTCCCATCCTTTGATGTAACCTAACCTATTTCCTATTGGATTTGTTTTTTGTCCCATTTCTTTAATTTCTTAATTTGCGCTATCTACTACGATAGTTACGTGGTTTGACCTTTTTCTAATCCTGTGTGCTCTTCCTTGAGGGGCTGGTTGAATTCTTTTCAACATTTTCCCATTATCAACTTGAATTGAGCTAACAATCAAAGTCTCATCTTCAATGCTTTTATCTTCATTTTTTTGTTCCCAATTAGAAAGAGCTGATCTTAATAATTTTTCAAGACTACCTGCAGCATCTTTAGCATTATTCTGAAGAATATTCAAAGCCTTATTAACTTCTTCTCCTCTAATAAGGTCAGCAACTAATCGCATCTTACGTGGTGCAATTGGAGAATTATTCAACTTTGCAAAAGCAATATTTGATCTCTCTTCTTTGGCTTTTTCTGCCATTAAACGTTTTCTAGAACCCATGACTTCTATCTTTTCTTATCTTTTTTATTACCACCGTGGCCTCTAAAATTTCTAGTAGGTGCAAATTCACCTAATTTGTGACCAACCATATTTTCTGTCACAAAAACTGGGATAAATTTATTCCCGTTGTGAACGGCAAATGTTAATCCAACAAAATCAGGTGTAATAGTTGATGCTCTTGACCATGTTTTAATAACATTTCTACTTTGTGTCGATTGTGCATCATCAACTCTTTTCATAAGTTTGTAATGTACAAAAGGCGGTTTTTTTAACGAACGACTCATAATTCTTAATTATTTTCTTTTTTCTACAATGAATTTATTAGAATGCTTTTTAGCAGATCTTGTTTTAAATCCTTTAGCAGGAATTCCATTTCTTGATCTTGGGTGTCCTCCAGAGTTTTTCCCTTCTCCACCTCCCATTGGGTGATCAACTGGGTTCATAACAACACCTCTAGTTCTTGGTCTTCTTCCTAACCAACGAGAACGACCAGCTTTTCCTGATACAGTTAAGTTATGTTCTGAATTTGAAACAGATCCAATTGTAGCAAGACACGTAATCAAAATCATTCGAGTTTCACCAGATGGCATTTTGAGGATTGCATATTTACCATCTCTTGCACTAAGTTGAGCATATGTACCTGCTCCTCGTGCTATAGCACCTCCTTTACCAGGACGCATCTCAATATTATGAATAATGGTTCCTAAAGGAATATCACTTAAGAACATTGAGTTCCCTAAATTAGGAGCTGCATCTTTCCCTGAAACTACAGTATCACCAACTTTCAATCCACTTGGAGCAAGAATATATCTTTTTTCTCCATCTGCATAATGTAGAAGAGCAATATTTGCGGTACGATTTGGATCATACTCAATTGACTTTACGGTTGCTGGTATAGAGAATTTTTCTCTTTTGAAATCAATTGCACGAAGACGCTTTTTGTGTCCTCCACCTATATATCTCATGGTCATTCGACCGCTATTATTTCTACCACCAGACTTTGTTTTTCCAGAAATTAAACTCTTTTCTGGTTTTGAAGAAGTTAATTCGGCAAAATCAGTTAGAATTTTATGTCTTTGTCCTGGAGTTGTTGGTTTGAATTTTTTAAGTCCCATTTTATTTAGTAATTAGAATATAAATCAATCATTTGACCATCAGCTACTTTAACAATCGCTTTTTTCCATTTTTTGCTCTTTTGTTGAACAATTCCTTTGTTTGTATACTTCATTGATGATTTGCCTCCACCATAATTTAATGTTTTAACGGATGTAACTTCAACATCATACATTTTTTCTATGGTATTTTTAATCTCCAATTTGTTAGCTGAGCGATCAACCTCAAAAGTGTAGCAATTTTGATGCTCACTTAATGCGGTAGCTTTTTCTGTAATAATCGCTTTTTTAATTAAAACTTTCATCTTTCAATTAATTAATTCAAAATATTTTCAATTTTCTCTAAAGAACTTTCAGATAAAACTACTTTTTTAGCATTTAAAAGATCAAATGTGTTAAGAGTGTCAGCAGTAACAACTTTAACTTTTTTAAGGTTTCTTGCTGACTTGTATACTTGATCGTTTTGAGTGCCTAATACTAAAAGTATCTTATCATCTTGTAATTTAAGAGAAGACATTAAAGAAATAAACTCTTTTGTTTTTGGTGCATCATAATTCAAATCTTCCAATATCAAAATATCTTTAGATTTTGCTTTATATGAAAACGCAGATTTTCTAGCCAATCTTTTAACTTTGACATTAATCTTAAAGTGATAATTTCTTGGACGTGGTCCAAAAATACGACCACCACCTACACGAGTTCCTGATTTTGCATTACCTACACGAGCACCGCCTGTACCTTTTTGTTTTTTAATTTTTTTAGAAGATCCAGCAATTTCACTCCTTTCCTTCGCTTTGTGAGTTCCTTGTCTCTTGTTAGCTAAGTGTTGCTTAACATCAAGGTAAATAGCATGATCATTTGGATCAACACCATAAATTGATTTAGCTAATGTTACTTTCTTTGAGGTAACCTCGCCTTGTGTATTATAAACTTTTGCTTGCATTACTTCTTAATAATTAGAGTTGATCCTTTAGATCCAGGAACTGAACCTTTAACAATCAAAATATTTTTATCTGATATTACTTTTAAAACCTCGAGGTTTTCTTGATAAGAACGTTTGTTACCCATTTGACCAGCCATCCTCATTCCTTTAAATACTCTAGATGGAGTTGAACAAGCACCAATTGAACCTGGAGCTCTTAATCTGTTATGTTGGCCGTGTGTTGCTTGACCAACGCCGCCAAAACCATGTCTTTTAACAACACCTTGGAATCCTTTACCTTTTGATGTTCCCACAACATCAACATATTGGCCTTCATCAAAGATATCAACATTGATTTCATCTCCAAGGTTTAAATCTTCAAATCCTTGAAACTCAACTAATTTACTTTTAGGAGCGGTCTTCGCTTTTGCAAAGTGGCCTTTTAGCGCATTAGGAGTATTTTTTTCTTTACGATTTCCGAAGCCAAGTTGGGTAGCTTCGTAGCCGTCTTTTTCGATCGTCTTGACTTGAGTTACAACACAAGGACCAGCTTCTATAATTGTGCATGGTAATGCCTTACCCTCGACACTGTAGATACTAGTCATACCGATTTTTTTTCCTATTATACCTGGCATTTTCTACTT
>MDTD01042789.1_pt1 | contig 13183 bp, 14 predicted proteins | sample 811221 | NCBI WGS metagenome assembly MDTD01 (sample SAMN05326646, study PRJNA326480) | marine metagenome | isolation source: seawater | place: Pacific Ocean: South West | collected 2011 | reverse complement strand
TTCAAATCCAACCACACGAAGGAGGGTCGGTTTCTGCTGTCAAACTTTTACGGCAACGCGGAAATCTACTACATGCTGCCCAAATTTACAGAGACGTCGGCGGTGTTTGATATGGTTGAAGGGTGGACACGCATTCAGACGGTCGAGGAACTCAATCGATGGCGACACGACCTGACGAAAAAAAGAGTGGTGGTTGCGCCGGACGGGACCCGCACGCTCGAACCCAAGGGCGGTAAGAGCGGCGCCCCGTTCACGACGAAACAAGCGCACAGCTACGTGCGCGAGTACAACGGCACGACCTATCTGGGCACGGGTGTGCTGGCCAAACTGGCCGCCAACGCGTGGAAAGATCCGGGACGCATGCGCGTCATGGAGTATCTCGCCGGCATTCCTCACGAAAGCATGTCTCCTCCTCTGAATTTGTACGAACGTTCTACCGAGGCGGGGCAAAGACGCCGCGAAAAATGCATGAAGCACGTGCTGCGCCGCAAATTCGAACAAGAACCGTACCGATCGTACTTGCTGGCGACGGGCGATGCCGAGTTGGGGGAGCAGAGCAAAGACACTGACTTTGGATTCAAGGGGAAGAATCTGCTGGGTCGTTGGTTGATGGAGCTGCGCGGGGCACTTCGAGAGGAATAGATCGAAAGTCGGACTTTTTCTCCTCCTCCTCCTCACCCACATACAGTGCCGAGGCCACAGAACGCGCGTCTTCGTCGTCGGACTCGATGTGCAGTGAGGGTGCACCGCAACTCGCGGTGTAGTCGGTGACCGATGAGGCGACAGCACCCATTGTACAAGTTTGTTTCTTGGGGGTTTCTATTTTTTTATCGGCCAGTTGTACGTGCGACCATCTTGGGCGTTTCAAAAGCGTCCGCACGTTGCGCCACCTGCGCGCCACGGGGGAAGTTCCCCTTCGGTATTTCGTCACGTGCTTCAAATGCCACTCAAACGAGAGCGCCTCGCGCCATTCCCGAAAGCCCTCGGTGTGAAAAAGCACCCGCCACGATTTGCTCCGTCGCGTGTACTTGGCGCCCCCCTTGATTTCGCCGTTGTGCTGCCGCAGCCGTCGCTTCAAATTTTTCGTGGCCCCCACGTACGTGTAGCGATCGTCGGGTGTGGCGAGGCAGTACACGACGCACATGTTTGCCATACATCAGGCGAAAAAAAAAAAAATCGTTTGACTACTGTGTAGACGACTGACATGTTTTCTGCTAGACTACGCGTACAATGCCTCGCTTCGGCAACGATACGATCGGGGGCGCTCCAATCTTGCGCCACATTCCTTCGAAATGCTCAACTTTGGTCTCGATCGTGCTTCGACCGGGCCCGTATGCCTGTCGCCATACAAGAGAGATGTTTGTGCCATACAAGGCAGCCGGGAGTTCGCCGACCGAAGGGTCTATTCGACCCCTGTCCACCATTTCCTGAAAAGCGCCTTGATCGTAATATTTCTTCTTGAAATAGTAATCGCCCTCTACGGCGATGCTGAGCCATTGGTGGAGCATTGGCAGGAGCACATCGGTTCGCCGCATGTCGTACACGATAAATCCCGTGTTGAACATTGTTTCGGGATTGCACATGTGGATGCTGTTGATACTAAGCGTGTCGCGCGAAAGGTGCATGGCGGCCGTTGGTTGGGTGGAGGTCGATACGATATCGTCCACAGTCACTCTGTCGTCCATGACCATCGCGTCCGAATCGGTCATCACTAGATATTCACATCGACCTCTCCATTTCAGCATGGCGTCAATCGTCATGGCGATTTTGCTAAAGTGGGGAGGGCAGGCGCCGTTCTTGATGTTTGGGCCTCTGCAACCCTTTGTCACCAAAAGGTCGCGGTACACCTCAAGGCTATACCCGTGTTGTTGTGCGTAGCGAGCAAAGCTGGAGACGGCGTACTGAGCGAGGACGTCATAGTTGGGCGTGGCCAGCGAGATAATGTGCACAGACGATCGGGCCGGTGAAGGGTGCAGGCTCCGCAACCATTTTCTCCACCTAGGCATTTGAATCTTACAAAATATTCCCCGGCACGCCCCCCATATGCATACACCCGAGACGGCGAGGAGAACAATCGATACCGGAATAATCCAGACCAAATGCTTTTTGTGCATGCTTTTTTTAATTCAAGGTGAAGAAAAAAAAAGAAACTGTTAGCAAAACGTCTCAACCAAAACGTGAGGGTTGGGGGTAGAATACCGATCGTCATCGGTCTTGTCGCTATGACACTCGTTTGCATTTTGTGCACCGTCGCACTAAAAACGCGACGTTTTTTTTTTCTGATTCAAAGACAAACAACATGGCCAACATTCAACTTTTGACGGTGGCCACAGACATCGACCGGGTGCACTTCAAAAACTGGCGGAGGTCGGCACGCCACGCCGGATGGCCCGACGAGCAGGTCGTTGTGCTTGGTGCGAATCAGAAGTGGGGAGGGTGGCCTTGGCGGTGTAAAAAGATCGTGGAACACTGCAGTTCGGTTGCCCCGAACACGATCATCGTGTTTTGCGACTCGTACGACCTGCTCGTGTTCGGAAACCCAACCGAGTTCATGAATATTTTCCGCCGTCGCGGCTGCGACGTCCTTTTCGGTGTAGATTACCTATGCTGTAAACACGGATTTTTAAATGCGATCAAACCCTCGTGCTCGGGAAGCGTGTTTAAAGATCGCAACGTGTACATCAACGGCGGTGGCATTATAGGACGCGCGCACATTCTGAAACACGCCTATCACTATATCGGAAATATGTTTGGAGATGATCAAATTGGGTGGTTTGATTACGTCAAAAAACATCGGGTCTACAACCGGGATGCGTGGCACAAATACATCGCCGACAAGAAATACCCGTTGAACGCCAAATTCTGCTTCGACGAGGGCAACGAAATGATCTTTAATCTGATGTTTGGCAACCACGCGGTCCGCGAACCCAATCAAACGGGCATGTATATGAAATTTGTCGAGATGATCTTCAACCCGTGGCGCACGACCAATATTATTACGGGAACGGACCGCCCCATCATTAAGGGCGCCCGTCCGCTCATGGTTCACACGCCGGGTATTATTGCCGACAGAGGAGCGCGTTACAACTATGTAGGCATGCGCTTTCTTCCCCCTGACCAATTTCAACGCGCGGGATTTACGTACGGGCATATCTCGTCGCTCGCCTACGGCTCTGTTATCTTGCTTATCGTTATCGTTGTTGTCATTGTTACGACCGCGGGGAGAAGAAATTAGCGCAACACAACCGATATGGGTTGATGGTCGCTCACAAAACACGGAAACTTGGGATGCAGCGTCTGAACCGACGCCACGCGGGCACCGAAAGCGCCATCCAATACAATGTTTCCAAACGTAGGTTCGGAGGGAAACGACGCCGGTCCCAGCAACGACTCGGCGTACCGTTTCATTGCCTCGGACCGAATATTAAAATCGCCCACAAATACAGTTCCCTTTTTTTGTTTGGATGACAATTCTCGAAGTTGAGTTTTCTGCACCCCGTCGGATCCCGGCCACGTACTGTCCTGCAAATGCACCGTACACACGCGATGTCTTTGCCCATTTCTTTTTACGACCGTGGCCGACAGCCCACCCTTGGTAGACGCGCAGTCCGTGAAACAACACGGTTGAAACACATCGTAATGAACGTTTTCCAATCGGTGTTTGGACGCCAAAAACAGACCCGAGTTTGCCAGAAACGGAAACGACGCTCGCGGGGTGAAGGTCACGTACCACCCGCGAGCTCGGAAAAATCGACAAAACGTATTCTGGAATGTTTTTGAAAACACCTCTTGCAGCGCCACGACGTCGTACGTGTCGGTCACGGAACCCAAATACCGTGTTAATTCCGAGGCCCGCTTCGCGTTTTGCTTCCAAAAGAACGGAAGACCGTGCACGTTGTAGGACAGTATTTTGAACACGCGGGCACAGGGATTGACTTTTGTCAAAGAAGGGACCGCTGGCGACAACACGATTGCCCGACCCGCACTCCGAGGCCACAACTTTACCACCAAATAGTAACCGCACACCAATGTGACACTGACGACAATCATGGCGGCGAGCGAGACGACCAACATCATCACCAGAGGCATGATTTTTTTTTTGAATGGTGTTCTCGAAAATAAGTAGTTTTCGTCGTTCAACTAACCCAAACAATTCTCCCCCGTCCCACAGAAAACCCCCACCATGTTTGTGTCCACGGGCTCTTCGGGAAAACGAGCCAGCTTTGAAGAAACGCTGCGCACACCCATTCCCGAAGAAGGGCACTTGTGGGTCCCGGAGACACTTCCCATCGTGTCGTGGCCCGACGCAAGCCGACCTTTCTGGGAATTCGTCTCTGCCGCAATTTCGCCGCTTATCGGTGCAGATTGCTCCGTACCATGTCGCAACGCACTGCACGAATTCCCGATTGCACTCGAACAAGAAACTCGCTCGATTGCGGCATTGCAATTGCACAGAGGCCCGACGCTCAGCTTTAAAGATGTCGGGTGCAGCGTGGCCGCCGAGTTGCATCGCACGTTTTTGCCAGACAAAAAAAATACGCGCGTTATCGTGGCCACGTCCGGCGATACGGGAAGCGCAGCCGCCCACGCCTTTGAGAATATTTGCGTGCTCTACCCCGAGGGGCGCGTGTCGCCTTTTCAAGAGCAACAAATGCTCCGGTGCGAGCATGCCACGTGCCTCGCGGTACCTGAAGACTTTGACGCGTGCCAACGGATTGCCAAGCGCATCTTGCGCGAGCAGCGAGCGTTGTCCTGCAACAGTGTTTCGCTGGCACGGTTGCTTCCACAAATCGGAATGTACGCGTGGGCGGCAGCACAACGCCCGCACCATATCTACTTTGTCCCTTCTGGGAACTACGGCAACGCGGTGGCATGTCTGATGGCCAAGCGGATGGGCGCGCCCATCGAATCGGTGCACATGGCGTGCAACGCCAATGGGACGGCTCTTGTACGTTTTCTAAACGGCCAAGACTACGTACCTTCAACAACTATTCAAACCCCGGCCACCGCGATGGACGTTGGCACCCCCAGTAACGCGGTACGGTTGTTTCACTGCATGCAGAGCGGAAATCACCGGGACGTTGTCGCCTCCGTGGTGTCCAGTGCGAATATCTCGACGATGGCCGACAAAACCGTGTGTCCGCACACAGCTTGTGCGCTACACGCTGCCGTCCGTCTGAACACGCCCGGGTCCATTATTGTTCGTACCGCCGATGCCAAAAAATTCACGCGTTTTCGGTCCAATGCACGATCTCCCATTGTGCTGCACAATCCCCACGCGCTCACAAAAACATGCAACGCCGTGCTGTTGGTGGGCATGCCCGGAATGGGCAAAACAACGTTGAGTTTCATGATGGGGGGGCATGACAGTGATTGTACCATGATCGCGGATCGTGGCAAACGCAATTTGCCCGAAGTAATTGCATCCTTCGACACGGCCGACGCGTTCATCGAATACGAGGGGCAAACTGTAATCCGCATGCTCGACGCCGTTGAATCCAGCGATGCTGGCGCCGCGGTGATCGCCACGGGTGGGTCGGCCGTTCACTCGGCGCCTTTGTGCGAATATTTAACCGACAACGACAATGTACTGATCGTCTGGCTTAACCGCGACAAAGTCACGCTCACGGATTGGTCTGCCCGCGGCGTCGTGACGCCCGTGCACACGCCCGTCACACCCCCCCAGCAACTCAAACAACTCCGGAACCCGCTCTACGCCGCATTGGCGGATCTCGAACTGCGTACAGATCTTTGGGACGCACAGCGGTCCGCGCTGGCGTTGCAAAGTATTCTTCGTTTCTTCAACGAGTAATTACAGCTTCTTTTTTTCCCTCTGTCATCTCTGATGGTTCTCCCACCCGTCCATTCGATACACCGGCACATCCTCGTCGGGAGGCAGCGGGTCGTTCCCTAATATGGCGTCCGCTAGTTTCTCTGCCAGCATAATCGTCGGAGCGTTCAGATTCCCCGACACGATCGAAGGCATCACCGACGCGTCAACCACACGGAGCCCATCTGTTCCGTACACGCGCCCAGCCCCGTCCACCACACTTCCCATCGCGCAAGTGCATGACGGGTGGTAGGCACTGTGCGTTGTCTCGCGCACCCATCGATCGACATCATCGTCGTTGGACAAATCATACTCTCCCTCTGCCGGCGACAGCCTCTTCCCGCGGTAAGCATCCATAGCCTCCTGCTCTATGATTTCCACTGTCAGGCGAACGGCGTTGCGATAGTCGACGACATCCTCCTCGGTGCTCAGATAATTCGGGTCGATGATGGGCGACTCCCGCGGGTCGCGGCTCGCAAGCCGGATCTGCCCGACGCTCGTCGCGCGCATGGTGGAGCAGTGCAGCTGGAACGCATGGCGCTTCAAAATGTCAGCTTGCCCGATGACGGCCGCGCAGATAAAGTGGAGCTGAAGATCTGGATGCAGCTTGCCCGGCGCTGTGCGGATGAATCCGCCCCTCTCAAAGTGATTTGAGGCGCACGTTCCAGAACCAAATCCAAACCACTCGAGACCCGACTTTACCATACGATGCGGCATTGTCGAGTCCGGGAAGAGTGTCGTGGGCTGCTTACACTCGTACTGGACGTATGTGTCGAGGTGGTCCTGAAAGTTGGAGCCGACGCCGGGCGCATCGACGACAATTTCCTCCTCTGAAAAGCCGACAGAGTCGGAGCAGAGGTGTTCGCGTGGGCCGACACCAGAGAGCATGAGCAGCTGCGGGGAACCCACGCTGCCGAGCGAAAGAATCACTTCACCCGAGGACGGAGAGACGAAAACTGACTCTTCGCGGTCTTCTTTTCCACTGGATGAATCCAAAAATGTCACACCGGTTGCGCGCGGGGTGGGTGCGCTGTCAAGGTCGAAATCGATGCGGGTGGCAAGCGCTTGGGTGCGCACGGTTAGGTTTGGGCGGGAAAGCACTTCGCTTGACAAGTAGGCAGCAGAAGTGCTGCTGCGCGTGCCGTCGGGCGCCACCGTCATGTGCATGGGACCGAACCCCTCCTGCATGAATCCGTTGGGATCGCGCGTTATGGGGTACCCGGCCTGCGCGCCCGCCGCGACGATGGCATCGTTGAGTGGCGCCGTCACGGCGGTTTTGCCATGGCGGACTTGCAGCGGTCCGTGGAGGCCTACATAGCGCGGGGCCATGCCTTCCTCGAGCACTCCGCCGTTGAAGCACTCGGACCGGCGAAAGTATGGGAGACATGCGGCGTAGTCCCAGCGGGGCATAGCATCACCGCCGCCATCGCGTAGCCACGCACGCCCCTGCCGCCTCACCTCCTCGCCCGCGGGCCCGGCATCATCGAATTCGGGAAGGGGTCTGCCGGTGCGTATCTCGGCCTGCCAGCGATCGTAATCGCAGGGGTGCCCTCGCACGTAGGCCATGGCGTTTAATGAACTGGACCCGCCCAACACCTTACCGCGCGGCTGGTCGAGGGCACGCCCTCCGAGCCGTGGCTGCGGCGTCGTGACAAACCCCCAGTTATACGCCCACTCGTCCTCCGCGCCGACGTTGCGCCAGAGCCGGTCGGCGGTGACAGATCCCAGCACGCTGCCGACGCGCTGCAAATTGTATGTCAGCGCTGCCGGCATACGCAGTGTGAACGAGTCCAGCGCGCCCGTGTCCGCCCGCCCAGCCTCGAGCAGCAGCACGCGAGGCGCGGAAGGGGCTGCCGAGAGGCGCGCGGCAAGCACGCAGCCTGCGGACCCGGCACCGACGATGACGTAGTCGTAATGGGTAGAGGATGCGGAGGAAGAGAACCTTCGAAGGAAATGACGGACAATCATTTTTTTTTTATTTTAAGTGGTTGCTCTGCTCGATTCGACGCGAGACATTTGTCTGTTGGCGCCTAAAATTATTTCAAGGTTCGCGACGAGAATGTCACGTTGTACACCCTTGAAATAAAAATATATAACCGCGGAAACAAAAAAAATGGTTCGCGTCTACCTCGACGGGGTTTTCGATTTGGGACCGCACATCGCGCACGTGAATTTCATGAAAGAAGTGCGCCGAGCCGCGGCGGAAGAAACCAAACAATCCGTCACGTTAATCGTGGGAGTCATCGGAGACGCTGACACCGAATCGTACAAACGTCGCCCCATTGTCGAAGAACAACACAGAAGTCAACTCGTTTCCGAGCTGAGGTGTGTGGACCACGTCGTCCCCAATGCCCCACTCGTTATCACCTCGGCGTTTTTAAACGAACACAAGATTGACTTGGTGTTCCACGGCGACGACATGTCGGGACAGGGCAACTTTTTCGACGTGCCCATACGATTGGGCATCATGCGCACGTGCCCGTACGACGTACAAAACACTGGCATTTCAACGACGGAACTGATTCGACGCGTACAAGCACGCATACAAGCACGTGAATGATATAGATTTTTTACGCGTCGGTTGCTTGCTCACGAACAATCATCGCCGCCGCGATCGACAAGTACGTGGCGACGAAGCACGACAAGGCCGCCCCCAAATCCGTGGCACCAGCCGTGGAGACAGACGCCACGGCCGTCACCAAGCGGATACACAGAGACAACAATCCACGACTAAACAGTTGGTACGATACAAACGACGCGGCCTTTTCGCCCCACGACGCGGGAGTAGCCATGCCCGCACGCGAACGCATGCGTTTAAGCCTGTACTGAAACATGTTTTGCACCGCCGGGAAATCCGCGTATTCTAGTGTCTGGTTCCCATCTTTGGTGTCCCGGTTCAGCGGCCAGTCCGTTTCCCACACGGAGATGTTTCCACGAACATCTACCTCGACGTCTACTGTGCGCTGCATGAACTGTGCGTACACGGCATGTGCGTGCTCCACAATACGCTTCACGCCGTTTTTATAGTAATTGTTTAAAGATTTGGAAGGCCGTTTGCACTCTTGTTTTCGATACATTTCGTAACAGGCGTGCACGTCTTGGTGTTGTCGAATCAGTTCGGAAAACACTTGAATGTACGCCTTGGTTGTCTCCTCTGCTTTTTTCAACCTCTGCTGAATGCTACCCGCATCCTTGGTCGCGTACGAATGCAATTTTCGCAAACACGATAACACGACCGGGATTTTCACCACGTTGTCGAACGCCGCTTTCACCGCGTACTGTGCCCCGCTCATATTGCACTCCCACGCAGCGTTTCCAACGTGCACCATTCCGGAGACCGCGGACAGTAGTCCACTGTTCACGGGAATTATTTCCATCTGGGAAAAGAACCATGATTTCATGTCTTGTCTGACCCTTTCCATCTCGGATCCGACCTTGCCCGGGTTTGCGATGGCGCTGCACGATTCCTTATTACAATCAACGACGGATTGCGCACAAATTTCCGCCGCGTCACCGTCCATCACCGCACAGTTCACGTCTCGGAATGTCCATTTGGAGGAACACGACACATTTTGACACCGCGGTTCCCGCGACGCCTGCACACCCATGGTTTTTTTTTAACTCGTACAAAAAAAAATCTTCCTCTCTCATCAAAAAAAAAGAACCTTCCATGAGTACCGGAATCGACAAAATGCTGGAGGAGCGGTTTCGTCACATTCTGACACAAGAAAAGTGGATCCCACCTACTCCCTCCGTTTCGTCCGAAACGCCTGCGGCGGTTTTGTCCGGTGGGGATCGTGTTTCGCAGAATATTGACGCTCGAAAATGTGTCGGTGTGGCATTAACGGGTGGTGCTCTGATCGGGTTGTTGTTTGTATGGCGACGGGGACGCCGATAAACCGTTAAAAAAGACTTTTTTTCATTCCCAAAACCGATTAGTCGAAAATTTGAAGCGACTGCGTTTGAGGGTCGTTTTGTTAAAAAAAATATGCATGGAAAAATGTCTGATTTGCAGGTAAACAACCAAGACCTGCCTCAGGACACTATCAAGAACGTAGTGGAACAAGATCATATATATGAGCAACTTCTCGACGTTATCACCAAACAAGACTTTGAGAAAGTCAAATTAACGTTGGATAGTTTTTACGACGTCGGCGGTCCGCCAATTGACTTTGAAGGAACTGCTCTTCTGACAGCCGCCAAGACTGGGAATGCTCAAATATTTGAGTCTTTGTTAATCCACGAGGCCACTTTGGGTGTTTTTGTCTCTGACTTGGAGATCAACCAAGACCTGTGTCAGGACATTATCAAGAACGCGGTGGAACAAGGCCATATTGGCATTCTTCGCTCGCTGTTCAAACTAGAGAAGTGCATACAGCATATCAAAATGGACGTGTACCAAAACGCAGACGAACAAATTCAACGCCTGCTGTATTCAATCATTCAGAAGTACAAATGCTACTGTTGGTGTAGCTGGTGTCCCCCGCATCGCGACTGCCCGCCGCGATGTCCCTACAAGTCGGTCTGTATAAAATGCGCCACCAACAAGTATGGCGACAACGTGCCGGAGGAATCCAGCAGCCTCCTGTGTTCGATGTGTAAGGGTACTGGCATCAAAGGTGCACCAACGTCAGAGATGCTGGTGATGTGGCGAATCGCGGAGGTCGAATTCCCCCATCGTTGTCAACACTGCGATGGTACTGGGTGGGAGCCCGTTTCTAATCATTGCTGTTGTTTCTAAAAACTTCGCGACGGAGTGAGGCAAAGTTTTGGTTGGAAAAGGTACTGGAACAGGGACACGCCGCGACACCTTTTATACCATGACGATATCGTCCTCGTCATCATACTCAACAATATCGACGACAGATTCCTCGCACGTAAACGTAAGGACAATATTCCCGTCCAGTGTTTTCACGGCGTACGGGTTGGGAAGACACGTGTACGGTATCCACTCGTAAAGTACAGTGCGCCCTTCGTCGTTGCGAACGGTGATCATGGATCCGTTGTTCTGCACGTCGTAGGTGCGACCGGCTTCAAAGGGAAATGTCATTTCATGCGTGTACAAAAGCGCGGCCGAAACAACCGCGGCGCCCATACTTTTTTTTTAACCGACCATTTTTTAAAAATGCGTCCATCACCGCGTTGATTTTTTTGCGCGTGTCTGTGCAAATGGGAATTCGGCACTGCAAACACTGTGGTGTGCCGCGAAGTTACTACGGCAACGAAGCTCATGCGGCAAGACAATCGTGCCGTCGAAGCACTCACCGGAAGCACGTGTGGGTTACCAGCTACAGCTGGCGAAACATATGTAAAGAAGACTGTGCGTTATCGTGACGCAAAGGCAACGTTTTTTTTTGTATATTGTACAGTTGTCTACCTTCCCCGAACCCTATCGATCTCGACAACGGAATTAATCGAACGGATCATTGTTGCCAACAGCGCCTAGAGACAACGCCAGAAGTGGTGGTAGTGTTCGAAAAGACAAATATGCTGCCCGTCCTCGGTATGCTCGTAGTACAGATGCCACTCTGTGCTCTTCATGTACTCGTTAAAATACCCCGAATAATCGTCCCGTACCACGCCCCAGTCAAAGCACGGATCGCCTAGGAACCGAGGCGCGGTAAGGACAGGTGTCATCACGGCAACGGGTGCCAGAAGTCCCATCGTCTCCACATTTTTCTCGCGTGTGGGAACGACATGCGTCGCGCGGCTGCAAGTCTGACCCATGTTCGTGTGTAGAATGTAGAATGTGGGTTTATGTGTGGGTAAACTACTGTGAAGGTGCTGCTGCAATGCTGCAACCGAATTTCAGTTTAGAAAAATGAGCGCGCGACTTTTTAGCCCCGGCGAATAGAATACTGGGTTTTCAAAAAAAAAAGAAGTCGCCGATGAACGTCTTTGATTGCGCGGACGTGCGTCGTTTGATTTTTTCTTTTGTGTACCCGCCCCGCGTGATGTCAGGGATGTTTTTTCACGCGGGGGGGGACACGTATGGGAGGATTACCCGCGTGCGGCGTGACGCGGAGGGGTGGCGTGTGGACTTGGTCCACGTGGGTGTGTGTCAAAGTGGATATCCGTATAGTGTAATATCTCATTTGCATGGCGATATACACGGAAAGGTGTATTGTGTGTAGCGGCACTCTCGCACCACCATCGTCTGCGGTGAGATGCTTCTGGTCTGCGCGGCACGTTAACAACCACAACAACAACAAAATATTTTCGTTCACACCCTGTCAAAAAAACCAACCTACTTAAAAAAAATGCACTTCATCTGGCTAGTCTACGCGGCACACATGATCGGGTACTGGGCCACGGTGCTAGCCAGCATTGCGTGGGACCCCGACCAATGCGACGCACATTGCGCCCGCAAAGTCCTGACCAACATGACCGCGTACACCATTCCGGCGACGGCGCTTTTCGCGTGGCTCGTACCAGAGTACGACCACCTCTCCCTCGCACACGGCCTTTGGCAACTTCCGGCGTGCGTGGTGCTCACGGACGTGTTGTTTTACTACCCGCACCGGATGCTCCACACCTTTCAGTGCCTGTACCCTCTACACAAGGCGCATCACAAGTGGCACCGAACCATGGGGATGGCCGCGCTCTACGCCGATCCGTTCGAACATTTGGTGGTGAATACAGCACCTCCACTTGCTGCTGCGTTGTTGTTGCACGCGCATCCGTGGGTCATCGCTGCGTGGGCATTTATCGCGAGCGTCAATACGGTGATTGCACACGCAACAGAAAATCAGCACATCGAGCACCACTTTCACCGGAATAAAAATTTCGGCGTGGGGTGGATGCTGTGCGATCGCTTACACGGCACGTTGCTTGAGTAGGGTGGGGGGTGTCGTCAATTGAAATTTCCGAGCAGTACAAAAAAGTTATTTACAAAAAAAAAAAGAAATTGATTCGTTGTTACTCCGGATGTTTTGTCTCTAACTCGACGGGAAAAGATTCCAACATGCTGGGCAACAACGAATCGACCCGTCCACTTGGCCAGCGCACACGTGCGCGAAACACCCGCAGACCTAACTGATTCATCTCGGTCAGTCGTGCATCGTACTCCCATTCGAGGAGCACGCCGCAGTCACGCCACTCCTCCGGATTCCCTTCGCGCATTGCTTCTTGTTTCACGCATGTTGCGACACCGGGTGTTGCCCATTCGGGTTTGTTGTTGTAAGCCATGATTTTCAAACAAAATCTTTTGACAGGAACGTGTTCAAAAAATGAGCGCGCGATTTAACGAAAAATCGCGAGCACTTTTGAGCAAAAAAAATTTTTTGGAAAAAATAAAATTTCTGAAAAATCGCCGTATAAACCAGAATTGGCGCGCACGAATTCTATCAACCA
>MDTD01012145.1_pt1 | contig 13183 bp, 16 predicted proteins | sample 811221 | NCBI WGS metagenome assembly MDTD01 (sample SAMN05326646, study PRJNA326480) | marine metagenome | isolation source: seawater | place: Pacific Ocean: South West | collected 2011 | reverse complement strand
TATGGCAGAGCAGAACCTACTATCCCGACCTCTCCGTTGTAGAGGAGTTCGTGGGGGTGATCGCATAGGCAGGGACGGGAGTGAAAAGGCAGACCTCCTGCTGCTCAGGATAGTGTCCGAGGAGTGCGTATTCGAGCAATGGTCACTGGATGACGAGGTCACGACGACGGTCGCCGTCAGGGCGAGGAAGTGAGGACATGGGCGCCGCTGACTACCTGCTTTCCCCCAGGAGGAACCATAGAGGCACCGAGACTCCGAGCGAGGCATCCAGGATTCTCTTCTTAGTGACCCTGGCTTGCGCCTCCGTGTGGGCGTGGCCCATAGCCGACGGGCTGGTGTTCGTGTGGCTATGCCTAGTGCTCTTCGTATCCACCCCAATCCTATCGATCGGCTGGTACGTCCTGTCGATCTTAGGTCGCGCACGGGACTCCAAGGACCTCACGCCAGCCATAAGCAGGGGTGACTGAGTGTCAAGCGAGCTAATGCTCGACTTCTTTTGGCATCCTGTGCTGGCAAAGCGCAAGCAAGCGAAAGAATAGAGCCCCTCTGACTCATATGCTACTCTCTGGGCACAGTACAGACAAGTACAGTAAACAAACATCATAAATATCCAATAAGACACGATTTCATGGATGCTGCGATGCTTGTTCACATGAAGGAAGGAAAGACCTACGAAGAGTGGGAAAAAATGATGCTGAGTTTTTACGACAACAAGAAGGAAGTTGAAGAAGGCAAGATAGTGTACGGTAAGGTCAATGACCAAACCGCCATGATATTCCGTTTCGACTTCGATCCGGACGAGATGGCCAAGAGGCTCGAAGACCTAGACGTGATGGAGAAGGTCAGTGCAGTGGTGGAGAAGAGGGAAATGTTCTCTATATCGCCAATTCAACGACCCTAGTCATCTCGCTGAATGAGATTGGCTCACAACCGAGGGATGTCAACGGAGCCTCTATGAAAACCAAGGGTGCTTACCAAAGTGGTCCCGTGGGACTCTCCCTCCCCTTTCGAGGCGATAACGAAAACCGAGGACGACCGAGTCAAGGTATGATTCTAGCCTAGGCTTCACCCATACCGCATGTGGGACGAAAGCCAGTAGTCTCGGAAGCCCGGCCAGTATATGCGGGTACACGGAGATGGTGAGCCTGGACCTGTCTCTTTCAAGCGGCGTTATTTCCCATTCCACGTAGGACTTTGGCCCTCCTTCCTCGCCTATGACGAGGGTGTACCCCACTCCCTCCTCCCAGGTCTTGAACCTCCTGACGAAGTTCAATCCACTTAGGTATATAATGCGGTCCGAGCGATTCCCGTCCTCCCAGCTGATGACCTCGTTCGATTCGCAGAAGGGGTGGGAGTCGTTGAGGTTGCCAGGCTCACTGATTGCCTTCCACAGCCTCTCTGCCGGTACCTCGAACTCAGCCGAGTTGGATACGTTAAGCCTCTTGAGCATGCGCTGAATTCCCACATATGCAGGGAGTGAAAACAGGTCTTGAATCTATGTTGTATTTCCCACTTGTGCTTCTTGCTCGACTTCCTTCGAGTACTGGCTGATGAAGTCCCAGACAATATGACTGGACATTACCAGGCCCTGAGTGCCGATGAAGGTGCTCCCGATGAGCGTGTCGTCCTCGAAGTCGTTCGCGTACGGGTTGTGCTGAGCTGCGTAAATGGTCATCAGCCGCACTGATGCGTCATTCTCGCAGCCGTCGTATCCTTGAATCGCGTACAGCGCGTTGAGCTCGTAGGTCTCAAGCGGCCCCGAGCAGTTGTTGTGACTCCCCCATTCGACCATGTTCTCTATTGCACCCGTGTCGTACGCCTCGGGGTTTGTCCAGAGCTCCTCGTTGAACGGGACGCTGAGTACGGTAGACTCGTAGAGGACCACGTTGTCCAGGAATCCGTGGACCTCCATCACGGGGATCGGGGAGTAGCCTTCCACAGGCTCCGTGACCAGGTAGAACGCCATGCATCCCACGGCCGCGAAGATGTGGCTGGACTCCATAGCCAGCCTCTGAGACATCGAGCACCCGTTCGACCACCCTGAGGCGTAGATCCTGTCAGGGTCGACGTTGTACATCCCCAGCGAGATGTCTACGACCCTCTCGATGAAGCCAACGTCGTCTATCTTCTCGCGGGTGGAGTGAGCGCAGCACCACCCCGAGTTCCAAGCCTGATTCTCCTCGAGGTCCCACTGCATGTTGTAGCCCGCGACCCCGTCCGGGTAGACCACTATCGCTCCTTCCTGGTCGGCTATCTCGTCGAAGGAAGAGAGCTTCCGGTGCTCAACTGAGTTTGAGGCATATCCGTGCATGTCGATTATTAGGGGGACAGCCACTTCGGGGTCGAGATCATCGGGCACGTGGACCTGCCAGCACCTCGTCAGGTTGTCGTGGTCTATGCAGTTGAATATCCCGTCCTCGGTGTAGGGTGCCGAGTCTTCCACGACTAACCCGTCCTCGTCCCCCGATGCCCCGTTCCTCTCCTTAAGGCAGCCCGGCAGGCTGATCAAGAGAAACAGCACCATCACAAGGGCCCGGATATCCATGACACTGGAGGTGCGTCCCCTCCAAAAATCCATTGTGGGCAGGGTTGAAGACGGACAGTTCTAGCGGGATGCGTGCCAGGTACTCGTCACCCGCTCTCGCGCCTCCTCAATCAGATGAGGGACCAGAGAGGAGCCATCATCCTGGCTTCGATATGCTCGATCCTGAACAAGATCTGGGACCTCGCCCCCCCCGTGCTGATAGGTATGGCAATCGACGTGGTCCACCAGCAGGAGGAGTCCTTTCTGGCAGACTACGGATACACGGACCCGTGGGTTCAGTTGCAGGTCCTGGCCGGAATAACCGTTGCTATCTGGGTCCTCGAGTCGTTGTTCCAGTATTTCTATGGGGTCCTGTGGAGGAATCTGGCACAGACTGCACAACACGAGCTCAGGATGGATGCTTACAGGCACATCCAGGACCTCGAGATGCAGTGGTTCTCAGAGCAGAGCACCGGCGGCCTGATGGCGATAATGAACGACGATGTAAACCAACTCGAGAGGTTCCTCGACCACGGTGCGAACGACCTCCTCCAAGTGGGGACAACCGTAATAGTGGTTAGCGGCATAATGTTCTACCTCGCCCCAGAGGTCGCTCTACTCGCAATCATCCCCGTCCCAGTAATAGTCGGGGGGTCCTTCCTGTACCAGAGGAGGATAGGCGTAAGGTACTCAGAGGTCCGAAAGGAGGTAGCAGAACTGAACGCCATCCTGAACAACAACCTCCAGGGCATAACTACGATCAAGTCGTTTACTGCCGAGGAACGGGAGGCCAAGAGGGTCAGTGACGCATCCCAGTCTTACAGGGACGCCAATAGATCTGCAATTAGGCTATCCGCCTCCTTCGTGCCGCTTATCAGGATGGCCATCCTCTTCGCTTTCACAGCCAATCTGTTAGTAGGTGGGAAGTACGCTCTTGAGGGTAAGATAGGCCTCGGCGAGTACTCGGTAATCGTGTTCATTACACAGAGGCTCCTATGGCCGCTCACCAGGCTTGGCGAGACCTTCGACCTGTACCAGAGGGCCCTCGCATCCACCACCAGGGTGCTGGACCTCCTCGACACAGAGATTGGCGTGGTGGAGGGCGGCACCAGCATCGAGAAGGTCAAGGGGGACATCAAATTCGAGGATATCCGGTTCACCTACCCAGGAAGGGAGGACGTCCTCAGAGGACTCGACCTCGAGGTCCCAGCCGGGAAGACCGTCGGATTGGTCGGAGCCACTGGATCAGGAAAGACCACTCTGGTGAGACTCCTACTGAGATTCCATGACCCCCTCAAAGGCAAGGTGTCACTAGATAGTCATGACGTCAGGACCCTCAAATTGGACTCACTCAGGGGCTCCATCTCCCTTGTCAGCCAGACCACGACCCTGTTCCCGGGAACAGTTAGGGACAACGTGCTCTATGGAAAGCCCGATGCATCTGAGGACGAGATGGTTGAGGCAGCACGCATTGCAGAGGCGACCGGATTCATCGATGAGCTTCCCGAGGGTTGGGACACCAACATCGGTGAGGACGGACATCGGCTCTCCGGGGGTCAGCGCCAGAGGATAGCTATAGCACGCGCGGTGTTGAAGGACGCCCCCGTTCTTGTCCTAGATGAGGCCACGAGCAACGTTGACAATGAGACCGAGGCAGCGCTGCAGAGGTCGATAGATAGGATCTCTCGTGACAGGACAACCCTGATCATTGCTCACAGGCTTTCCACTATTAGGAACGCCGACACTATAGCCGTGATGGAGAAGGGCCAGATAACGGAGATGGGAAGCCACGACGAGCTTGTCTCCCAGGAAGGCCTGTATGCGAGGTTGTGGGGAGTCCAAACCGGGGAGGCATTTGAGTGACGGAGAATCACAACATACCGAGGCTGAATAACCTAGCAGAGTCGCTCGGCATGGAGATCACTGACTTCAGCGAGGGCTCCTGCGTGGTGGAACTGACCGTCCGCGAGAAGCATCTGAACATGGGCGGGATGGCACATGGCGGGGTCCATGCCACTCTCCTGGACACGGCAATGGGTGGAACGCTTGTGTCATTGATTTCCAAGGAGGAGTGGTGCGCTACCGCCCAACTGGACATATCCTATCTTAATGCGGTAGACCAGGGTGATCACCTGATCGCAACGGCAGAAGTCGTCAGGCGAGGCCGCAATCTAGCACACATCGAGGGCAGGCTCGTCACAGGGGACGGAAAACTCGCGGCCACAGCCAAGGGCACATGGGCCATATGGGGGACAAGGCCGAAGAGCAGGGGCGGTTGATTCAAGGTCGTGTAGGGGTCATATTCAAGAGGGGGTTTCTACTCAAACGTGCATGGCACGCAGAGACTCTCTCATGTGGTTCATGATGGGAATAGCGCAGCTTCTAATTGGGAATGCCCTGCTGGCAGACGAGGGAACATCGGACTGGATTGCATACATGATCCAGGGGACCGGAGGGGGCACCCTGGCACTCGGATTGTATTTCCTGTTGTTCCTAGCCAGGAACGAATCCGAGTTTTCGGAACTATACAGCAAGGCCGAGAAGACCATACTGACGACCGATCCAGCAACTGGGAGGAAGAAGGTCGTCGATAACTCCTCCAAGCCCGTTAAAGCCGCTTGGTATTCTATCCCCGTCCTAATTACGATCTTTGGGATGTTTCAATGGCTGGCGACACTTGGTTAGCGGCGATCCGAGATGAATGCAATGTCCTCTAAGGATAAGGAAAATATCGTAGACAAGGCCATTGGGAACCCAGCCTTCGATCAACTCTTCGGTTACCACATCTTCTTCAGGAGGGCAGCTATCCCAGTAATTCTTTTCTTCATTGGAATTTTTTCATACACCCTCATAGACACATTATTTATCATCAGCTCCGACAACAATCTAACTATCTCATTCGTTATTGTGGGACTCTCGCTTGGTCCCATCCTAAACCTGGAGCGCTACATGGGCTTTCTTCTATCAAAGAAATGAGGGGTTTCCGGACTTTTTCCGCCGAACAAGTCAAAAATCAAGATTAACACGGTACAACAATGGTCAGCTTGTTTGAATTGGTAGGGCTTGGAGATGTCTCGGGCGTTGACATGCTGTTTGCGGCAAGCGCCTTGGTAGGTGGAATTCTGTTTGTCCTGTACTTCTTCCTACTCATGATAGGCGGAATTGCTACTGACATATTCGACGGGCTTTTCGGAATAGACGTGGACATGGGTGCCGATGCATCATTCAAGGCTCTAACATTCCAAGGTATAATGGCCTTCCTGATGTTCTTCGGCCTAGCCGGCCTATACGTGACCAAGTCTGGTGGCGGAGCTTCCCCAGCCATCCTTGCAGGGGGAATCGCGGGCGGGTCCTCAATGTACGCCACGGGCAAGCTTTTCGAACTGTTCGTCAACCTCCAACAAGATGGGACTATGGAGCTCTCCGAGGCCATAGGGGCCAAGGGACAAGTATACCTAAGAATCGCAGAAGACGGTGTCGGACAAGTCACGGTCGAAGTGAACGAGGCGCAGAGGACCTTCAATGCCAAGTCCGAGGATGGGGCAGAGATTGCTACAGGCGATTTCATCGAGGTCGTTGACACAATCGGAGAGGTCCTAGTGGTCAAGAGGGTCTAGTTAGAAAAATCATCTTCACGGGTGACCTGTACGGTCGCGACGGGTAAGCATTCATACGTGACTGCGCCCTCATGTAGAATGAGTTGAGCCAATGGCAGATGCAGATGAGATACTAGGAATAATGATTTTTGCAGTCGTACTGATTCTTGTCGCGGCTGTGATGTTTTTCGCACAGCGCTACAAGCGATGCCCTCCTGATCAGATAATGGTCATCTATGGTAGGACAGAGAGGACCGCAGACGGACGCCCTAAACCATCCAAGACCCTCCATGGAGGGGCCTCGTTGGTATGGCCACTTATCCAGGACTACGCGTACATATCTCTGAAGCCGATGACTATCAACATCGACCTTAGGGGCGCTCTGTCTCTCCAGAACATCAGGATCAACGTTCCAAGTACATTCACTATAGGTGTCTCGACGGAGCCTTCGATAATGGCTAACGCAGCTGAGCGTCTACTCGGTTTCAGGGTAGAAGACATAGAGGAGATGGCCAAGGAAATCATTTTCGGACAACTCCGTCTCACAGTAGCCACTCTGACAATCGAGCAGATCAATCAGGATAGGGACTCCTTCCTAGAGCTAATTCAGAAGAACGTCGGACAGGAGATGAGGAAGGTCGGATTGTATCTGATAAACGTTAACATCGCTGATATTACAGACGAGTCAGACTACATCGAGAGCATCGGTAAAAAGGCCGCATCCACTGCAGTTGAACAGGCAAGGATCGACGTTGCTAACGCCGAAAGGGACGGAGCCATCGGTAAGGCGGAGGCTGATAGAACCAGGGAGATACAGGTAGCCCAGAACAATGCAGAGGCCGAGAAGGGAAGGAAAGCCGCGCAGGCCGACCAGCGTGTATTCGTCGAGCAGCAGGAGGCCATGGCGGTTGGCGGAGAGAACGCTGCTCAGGCAGAGATAGCCAGGGCGAATGCCGACCTGGCTGAAGCAGAGGCTTCAGCCAAGCAGAGAGCGGATGTGGCAACGGCCGTTGCCGAGGCCGAGATTGCTAAGGCAAAGTACGACGAAGAAGAACAATCTCTCAGAGCAAGCGAAATCGCAAGGGAGACCGTAGCAAAACAGCAAGTCGAGATAGCAGCAGAGGCAGAGGCAGAGAGGCAGAGAAGAATCGCCCGTGGTGAGGCAGATGCCATCCTCGCAAAGTACGAAGCCGAGGCGGAGGGTATCCAGAAGGTCCTAGAAGCCAAGGCTACGGGTTACACCAACTTGGTCTCTAGCGCTTCAGGAGATCCAAAGGCCGCAGCAACACTTCTCATGGTCGAGAAGATAGAGAATATGGTGGCAGCTCAGACCGAGGCAATCCGCAACCTGAAGATAGACAAAATCACAGTATGGGACAGCGGAAACGACAAAGACGGCAATTCAGCAACTAGCAACTTCGTCAGCAGCCTGGTACAGAGCCTACCTCCGATACATGACGTCGCGAAGATGTCAGGCGTCGAACTACCAGACTACCTTGGCTCGATGACGGAAGAGTCAGACGAGTCCTAAAACAAGGATGTAGTCAGATGACCGAGGGAGCGGTTGTCGTGGGTGGGGCGAGGACGCCTTTCTGCGAGTGGTTGGGCGGAAAGAGAGGCGATGGAGGCCCCGGTGGAAGGCTGGCGTCCGTTTCAGCGGAGCAACTTGGAACGGTGGCAATTAAGGGAGCCATGGAGAAGACCGGGACGGATCCTGAAAGTGTGGAACACGTGGTCATGGGGCATGCCCTACAGACATCAGGCCAAGCCATCTTCGGAGCCAGACACGCTGGACTGAGGTCAGGGATTCCCGAGGAGGTCCCGATGCTCACGCTGAACAGGCTCTGCGGGAGTGGGGCCCAGTCGATTATCAGTGCCACTCAGTTGATCATGCTCGGAGAAGCCGAAGTAGTGGTAGCCGGTGGGATGGAGAACCTCAGCCAGGCACCCCACGTCTTGAGAGGAATGAGGGACACATACAAACTCGGAAGGCCTCCTTCGGCGGGAGAAGAGCTAGCACAGGATATGGAGGACTACCTGTTCACCAACCTCGTGGACGGGGTAAGTGGGATGTTCATGGCACAAACCAGCGATGAGCTGTGCAGAAGGAAGGGTGTAGAACGTGAGCAAGCAGATGATTACGCGGCAATGAGCCATCAGAGGACAGAAGATAGTGTCTCATCGGGAACCTGGGAAAAAGAAGTTGTTCCGGTCGATACAGCAGATGGCACTTTCGATCACACACATGAGGATCACGTAGTTCTTGGAACCACTTTGGAGACTCTATCGGGCCTCAGGACTCACTTCGGACCGCAGTCTCTGGTCACAGCAGGAAATGCATCCGGGGTCGTGGACGGTGCCGCTGCAGTGGTAGTCAAGTCAACATCCAGAGCCGAGGCTGATGGGGACGAGCCTCTCTCGAGAATCGTCTCTTGGGGAGTGGTGGGACTCGAGCCGAGCATCATGGCCTATGGGCCGGTACCGTCCAGCCTGAAGGCGATAGAGAAGGCAGGTCTCACTGTTCCTGAGATTGACCTTTGGGAGATAAACGAAGCCTTCGCGGGACAGGCAGTGGCCTGCATCAAGGATCTCGGAATATCTTATGATATCGTCAATGTAAATGGAGGTGCCGTGGGTATTGGCCATCCGCTTGCGGCGACCGGTACCAGGCTGGTTCTCACGTTGTCCCACCAACTAAAAGAAACCGGTTCAAGGTACGGGGTGGCAACAGCCTGCATCGGCGGCGGTCAGGGAATCGCAGTCGTGATCGAGTCTGTCTAGGGTGGTAAGTCGCCGTCCGGAGAGGTTATGAAAAATAACCTCTTGAAAAGGCCATGTCGAATGTCGCAGGTGGGGGCCATGCGAACAGGAAACGCAGCCTAGCGAAGACATTCCTCTGGAGGGGAATCGCAACTACAGATACGATACTCATCTCCTACTTAATTACTAATAGCTTGACAAAAGGTCTGGCGATCGGCATTACCGAAGTGTTCACGAAGATGCTACTCTACTATTTCCATGAGAGAGCATGGAGCGCATCTGAATGGGGCCTAGGAGAAGTTGATGGGAGAGAGGACAAATTACCAGACGAAGGCCATGCAAACAAAAAGCGTAGCGTAACAAAGACATTCACCTGGCGGGGAATCGCCACTACAGATACAATACTCATCTCCAAGTGGGTCACAGGTAGTTGGTTTGCGGGCCTCTCAATCGGAATTATCGAAGTCTTCACTAAGATGATCCTCTATTACTTCCACGAGAGGGCATGGAGTAAATCGGACTGGGGCTTGGATGATCCCGACGCTCCAGACGTGAGTCCAGCGCACTAAGAATCGAACCCATCAGCAGCTTTCTCGGCGAAATCCCAACCCTACACTAATTGCAGTGTGACTATCTACGAATACCGTGCATGTTATTTGCTCGATGATGAGACAAGAATTCTATGGCGATGGGAATGTACACTAGAGAACGGGTCCTTGCAAAGACATTTGCTTGGAGAATAATTGCAACTTTGACCGGTGCGGCAGTTGCAGGACTCCTTACAGGAGAGATAGAGACGGCGGGATGGTTCATAGTAATCGAATTCCCACTGAAGATGGGATTCTACTACTTCCACGAGAGGGCGTGGGAAGCCGTCGAGTGGGGCGTTGCAGAAGAGACTCCCGCAGTGTGAGATTAAGCCCATCTCCCTCGATGGATCTCGAATAGTCCTTTCAGAGGAACAAGTATATCGAAATTAGGCTGAAAAATACCATCGCTGCCGATGAGATAGCCCCGATTGCGAAGATTTTCCTACCTTCATCCCCAACTCCTTCGATAGAGAGGAAAAATCCGATGGAAGCCATTATTGGTGCCAAGCTAATTTTAGCGAGAGTAGCCAATTTATCAGAATAATCTTCTGGTATCAACCAAGTTGCTAAAACCGCGGCCAATATGAATCCAGGTAAGAAGTACGGGATTTTAGATAGTTGATTTTCAAACCGATTCCTTTTATCCGAAGTGCCCCCGATTATTGCGCACAACGGAATCACTACGACAAGCAAAGCAACCCTGGAGAGTTTAATCGTAGTAGCCATGATCGTCCCTTCCTCTCCAATGGCTTCTCCAGCAGTAATCGCTTGTGGGACCGCATGAATTGTCGACCCGGCCCAGATGCCTGCACTCGCCTCTTCTAAGCCGAGTATTGCGGAGAATATCGGTATCGAGATGAACGTCACAACTCCGAGGATGTTTATCGTTGCGAGAATAATGGCAAGGACGTCCTGCCTTATTCTTAGGGGGGAGGAAACGGCGACAACGGCGCTATTGCCGCATATTGCGCCTCCACAACCAATTGCCAACGATGACTCGGTTGTCATGCCGAGCGCTCTCCCGATGAAAACACTAGAAACAATGCAAAAGAAAGCAGATGCAATCCCAATCATTAGGCCTATTCTGCCCGCTGCGTCACCGAAGAGTAAGGTCAGATCAAGTCCAAAACCCAGGCAAATTATTGTAATTGGAAGTATCCTTTTTACAACCCAATCACCACCTGGCTTTACCCCAGTAGTCAATTGTGCACAGATTGCTCCGAAAATAAACGCCAATGTCCCCGATCCGAGACTGAATAACTCACTAGATCGTAGCCAATCATCCAGCAAATATGCAATCGCCCCTAAGATAATCGACAGGGTAATTCCTCGATTTAAACCCCCCCTCTGTAGGGAAATTTTTCCAGCCTCTCCCATATTCCTGCCTCAGTCAACTAATTAGCATGCCAAGAATTGACGCTCCCGCTAGCCAAGCGCCGACCATCGAGCCAACATTGCCAAGTGCAGTTACCAGCAGCACCTTGCCCACTCTGTTTTTCCAGAACAGCGAGGTCTCGTCTAGCTTGAGGAAGTCTTGTGCGTCCTTTCCCGTGGGGGAGGCCACCTTCAGCTGGGTGTAGCCAGCGAACCAGCCCGCTGCCAGGGTCGGATTGAGCGAGGTGATTGGCGAGGCTACCGCACCGACCAGTATGGAGAGCGGGTGCCCTCTTGCAATGAGAACCCCCAGACCAGCTAGTAGGGCATTGAGGACGAGCCAAGTTTGCGCAGTCCGCTTGAGCTCTTCCATTTCGCCGTTGTATGCCATCCACCCCACAGTCCCTAGGAGGAAGACCGGTATGGCTGCCATCAGTGCGATTGGCCAAACAGACTTGGGCGGCTCCTCAGATAGCTCCGCTAGCCTCGAGGTTGTCTCTATTGCAGGCTCACCGAGGTTTTGGACCACTCCGCTGAGATGTCCCGCTCCAATTACAGCCAGCACCTTCCCCTTTCCTCGAATCTGCTGTAACCTGCCCGCCAAGAATGAATCCCTCTCGTCGATGAGAACCTCGCCGGCTCTGGGGGCGATCTCCCTTGCCTCCTCCATCATGCTGCTTAGGAGATCGGAGTCTCCTAGGACCTCGTCTATGGAGACCTCTTCATCGTCTTCCTCCCAAAGTAGTGCATTGAGTATCCTCCACTTCTCAAGGATGCCCATCTTCCTCCAGGCTCTTCTTAGCGTGATTACTACGTCCCTGTCGATCATCTCCACTTGTATGTCGGACTCCTCAGCCGCGTTTACCGCGGCTAGGAGCTCCGCTCCGGGTCTTTCCCCGGATGAAATCCCCATCCTTCTTTGCTGGGCGGCTAGAGCTGACTGCAGGAGGATCATTGCAGACCTACCCTCCTTGATGATTTTCAGGAGGTCCTCTGAGTCTAGTGACTCGGGCTCGGTCAGTGCAGACATTCTGGAAGGGCACAGCTCAACTGCAACCAGGTCAGGCTCCCAATCTTCTATTTGACTTCGAACCAGTTCCACGGACTCGCTACTGACATGTGCGGTCCCGAGGATCCTCAGACCGTCATCAATTACGACGATATTGTTGACACTCATCGGATCACCGTACTGCCTTCATTGCCCGGAAGGAGTCCGAGTGATCAGCCACATCGTGAACCCGAATGATGTCCACCTCCTTCTCCGGCGAGATCGCAGCGACGCCTAGGGTCCCTGCTAACCTATCTTCACTGTCCTCCCTCCCCAGGAGGTCAAGGAACATGCTCTTTCTGCTTACTCCCCACATCAGGCTCATCCTTTCGTCTGGGACTATTGATCTTCCAGAAGATAGCAGGGCGATGTTGTGGTCAAGGGCCTTACCGAACCCAATTCCCGGATCAGCCACGATTTGACTCGGTTTCACTCCTTCATCCATGAGCGAATCAGCAACATCGGCGAGGTATCCCTTAACTTCTCCGACAACGTTGTCGTAGCTCGGGTCATCCTGCATGTTCTCCGGCAAACCCTTCATGTGCATAATGCAAACGGGGCAATCATGCTCAGAAACGACACTCAGCATTCCGGAATCGCTCAATGCAGAGACGTCATTCACCATATCAGCCCCCGAATCAAGAGCCTCTTCTGCCACCTCAGACCTTCTGGTATCTATGGATATGCAGATATTGGGAAGTTGAGATCTGATCGCTTCTATTGCAGGTATGACTCTGGACAGCTCATCCTCGATTGTCACCGGACTGGCTCCCGGCCTGGTGGACTCCCCCCCTACATCGATCCAGTCCGCACCTTCGGACGCCATCCTCACGGCTGTTTCTACCGCATGTTCGATGTTAGAGGATCTCGAACGTGCATGAAAAGAGTCTGGAGTGACGTTCACAATGCCCATGATGCGTGGAAAACCGTCTTCTCGGCGTTTTAGCATGGGTCGCCAGTCGGCCATATGTAGCCCGCAAACGACGATTGCTTTATGATGTGACGGAGGGGCAATCGGACGATGGCTCTGGGAGAGGATGCTTCTCTAGAGGCTCCTGAGCCTCAATCCGCCGCAGACCCGGGAGAATCTCACGATCCTGAAACGCTATTCATTCTGGACTCCATAGTCCAGAGGCTGAAGCCCCGTGACGCTCACCACGTCAGGGACATGATTACAGAACGGGCGAGGACTTCAGGCGCTCTGTTCATTTCAAGCGCATTGTGGTGGTGGATCGCTATTAGCGAAGGGTCAGACCAAGTGGACGACTCACTGATACCCAAATCAACGCTG
>MDTD01010625.1_pt1 | contig 13183 bp, 12 predicted proteins | sample 811221 | NCBI WGS metagenome assembly MDTD01 (sample SAMN05326646, study PRJNA326480) | marine metagenome | isolation source: seawater | place: Pacific Ocean: South West | collected 2011 | reverse complement strand
TTTCCTTGATTGCGTAATCAGGATCCCAGTAACCCATTTTTGCGTAAGGGATTACACCTGATTCGTAACGCTCTGATTTAATTCGAGTACGTGATTCTACAGCTTGTGACATGAAAACCTCCTGGTTTAAAGTTATGCTAAACGATTGCTGGGTTTTATATTCCACAAACTAAAAAAGAGAATGAAATATAACAAGCGAAATAAAATAATTATTATTCCTTTATCCTATAAAATAAGATATCACAAATAACTTATAATCAACAAAAAACTTTTTTTATTAAAAATATAAGTATATTTAATATATCTACGAAATTCACTAGAAACTTTTCAGTAATATTTTAAGAGTATTTTTATATCAAGAGGAGACTTTACCATATACACTATTTAATTCAAATTTGGACATAAAATCTCTGCTTCAATTTTCTTTTAGTTTAGATAAACGGAAGATAGATAATATACATCAAGCTTTCTAATTAATACGCTAATAAAGGAGGTTCTCGGAGTTTCTAGCTAGACTGATGAATTTGAGGGTAGTATTATTAGTACTAGGAATTATTCCATAAGCAAAGATTCAAGATTAGGCTTTTAAAAATGCCAGGATCCAGATTTGAACTGGAGACACGAGGATTTTCAATCCACTGCTCTACCAACTGAGCTATCCCGGCTTAATACAATCCGTCTGTAGATAAATAATAATTTAAATGCTTCTGTTTGACAAGTATTAAATTTTATGCCAAATATTAACAAAACAAAATTTTTTAAAAAACTAGCCAATTTACAATTCGCGATAGGGTTATTAATTACGATTGGTTTCATGATCGCAATTGGAACTATTATTGAACAGGATCAGAGTTTAACTTTTTATAAGGAAAATTATCCTGAAACTAATCAAGTTCTTGGATTTTTAAATTGGAAATTAATTACATTTTTAAATTTAGATAGAATATACACTGCTCCTTGGTTTCTATTATTACTTGTCTTATTTGGAAGTTCACTTTTAGCTTGTACATTTACTACGCAACTCCCATCCGTTAAAACGTTTAAACTTTGGAAATTTATATCTAAGGGCCAAAACTACCAAAATCTTAAAGTAAACGATGATACTAAGTTGGGTATTTCGAATACTGTTGCGTTTAATTGTAACGATAATAGATATCATTTTTTTCGCCAACATAAAAAAGGATACGCGTATTCCGGTTTATTGGGCCGAGTTGCGCCGATAGTTGTTCACGCAAGCATTATAGTTTTACTTATAGGGTCAACACTCGGTTCTTTTGCAGGTTATACAGCGCAAGAGATTGTTCCCCGCGGGGAAATTTTTCATATTCAAAATTTAACTAAATTTGGAAATGGGAGTTATATTCCTCAAACGATTTCGTGCCGTATTAACAATTTTTGGATTACTTACACAAAAGAATTAAAAACAGATCAATTTTATTCAGATTTATCATTATTTAATGAAAAAGGAAACGAAATAAACCGAAAAATTATTTTTGTTAATGAGCCTTTAACATTTAAGAATGTGGTTTTATACCAAACTGATTGGGAAATTGTCGGGCTTAAGTTACGACTAGATACTGGCAAAATATTTCAAATCCCTTTAAAAAAAATTACGAAAGGGGCAAATCGTTTTTGGTTCGGTTCCTTAAATTTAAATAATGTCTTAAAAACAAATTTAACAATTGTCGTAAATGATTTAAACGGTAAAATATTCCTTTATGACTCAAATGGAAATTTAGTCCAAGAATCTTCGATTGGTGGTTTTATTAAAACCAATAATGATTTAAATATTCAAATTTCTGATTTTATCACTAGTACAGGACTTCAAATAAAATCGGATCCGGGTATAAATATTGTTTACCTGTCATTTTTCTTTTTAATAATTAGTATTTATATAAGTTTTTTTACTTATTCACAAATTTGGTCCGTTGAAGGGATTGAAAATATGAAAATTGGTGGGAATTCCAACCGGTCTGTTTTATTCTTTCAAGAAGACTTTCGAAAATTTGTACAAAAATCTATTAATACGTAATTATTCCTGGAGGTTGATATAATAATAGATAGTTTGTTAATAATAGAAAATTTTTTATTTTTACTATGAAACGCTGGTTTTTATCTTTTCTTACATTTGCAGTTTTATTAGGCAATCCAGAAACCGCTTCAGCGGATGTTGCTGGTTTAGTGCCTTGTAAAGACTCCGCAGTTTTTAAAAAACGACTTGACGGGAGTGTTACAAAATTGAATTCGCGTTTAGCTAATTATGACGAGGGTACACCGGCTTATTTAGCTTTACAGGAGCAAATTGAGCGTACTCAAAATCGTTTTGATAAATATGGAAAACAAGGTTTATTATGTGGCGCAGATGGTTTACCTCATTTAATTGCTGATGGACGACCGAGCCATGCTGGGGAGTTTGTACTTCCAGGTTTTCTATTTTTATACATTGCAGGTTATATTGGCTGGTCTGGTCGTAGTTATTTACAATATACGAAAACCACAGATAAGCCGAATGAAAATGAAATTATTATCAACGTACCTGTGGCACTTGGCATGATGTCTGCGAGTTTCCTTTGGCCATTAGCAGCTTGGAAAGAATTAGTTTCAGGTGAACTACTTGTACCAAGTGACGAAGTTACAGTATCTCCACGTTAATCAATTTTTTATTTTAATTAAACCCCTATGGATAAAAATTTACTGAAATACCTCTCTACTGCTCCAGTTCTTATAACGGCGTGGATGAGTTTTACAGCCGCTTTTATTATTGAGATTCAGCGCTACATGCCTGATACTCTATCATTTGCGGCGTATTAAAAAGTTCTATATAATTCTTGATCCAGTTCTTTAGCTGCTGAATTACCAAAAGTTGCAACTAAAGAACTAGTATCAAGGATTTTTAATATTACAACTTTCTATAGTATAAAAATTGCAAGTTTAAATAATTACCTTTTTTTGTATTTTTGAATATGGGAAAATCTAAAACTTTAACAAGAAATAATGGTAATGTAAAAAAATTGACAGCACGTATTTTTTCGAAAACTTTATATAAAACCAATTTAAGTAATAAAAAAGGAAATAAAAAACTGTTGGGAATAGATCTTCTGAAAACCGAAGTACAAAAAGATCTTTTGTCTACTAGTGTCTCGTGCGTTGAAGAAATGTACACGAAACTTCTTGAAACGAGGGCACCAAAAGATATTATGCAAAAAAAGGGCAAAATACTTTTTCTTTACTGTTTAAAAAAAAGTTGTGAAGATTTTTTAACTAAACAATATGGTTATAAAGTTTTTGTAAATTTAGATACGTTAAGAAAATCTTTATATACAAAAACTCTTCTGGAGGATATTGAGTTAATATTTAAAGTTCCCTTTTATGTGCTACTAGAACCAAAATCATCAATTTTCCGGTTGATTTATTACCCAGTTTACAATTCAGCTTCTGAAAGTTTTATTGAAGCCTTAATTGATAACATGGTTTTAGAAATTAGCAATTGTATCGTATATTTTAGTATTATTAAATTTTCTTCAATTTTTGTTTTTCGACAAACTTTATATCGGTCAAAATTTTTATCTTTAAGAAATTTTGAACGTTTTAAAAATAATTTAAATTGGCAACTTCTTATAAAAATTTATATTCAGCGACCAATAAATTTATACAATAATCGATATGATATTTTTATTTTACGGATGAACGGTATTTATTGCCGCACAATTTATGCGAACCGATCTAAAGAAATTCGTACCCTTAAAAACTTTCCCCTGTTAACATTAATATTTGTGGAATTGAAAGATTTTGCTAGTAGCCGAATAGACGAAACAATTTTTTTCTTAAGCAAAGGTGTTCGTTTTACGTTAACTTCAGTTTTCGGGCAAGTAATTGGGTTAATTTGGAGAGGAGTCATTGAGGGGTTGAAAAAATAAAAAAGTGTCTAATAACAAAGTTTGAAGGTTATAATAAAAAAGTAGTTACTATAAATTTTTACAGGAAATTTAATACATGAGCGAATTTATTAAGCCGTATAATAATGACCCTTTCGTAGGAAATTTATCTACACCGGTAACAACTTCAACAGCGACTAAATTGTATCTTGGTAATTTACCTATTTATAGGAAAGGATTATCACCACTTTTAAGAGGTCTTGAAATTGGAATGGCTCACGGATACTTTCTTATCGGCCCATTTTATATTCTGGGTCCTCTTCGAAACTCTGAGAACGCTTTATTAGTCGGTTTTCTAGCCGCTTTAGGATTAATTTTAGTTTTAACACTAGGTTTAACCATTTATGGCTTAGCACAGTTTCAGGATGATGGGAAATTACAAGGTTTAGAGTCTTCTAAAGGATGGCGTGAATTTACAAGTGGATTTAGCATTGGAGCTTTCGGGGGCGACGTAGTTGCATATGTTCTATTAGCGAATATTGCATTCTTTGCATAAAAAAAAATTAGGCGAGAAGAAACCTATTCTTCTCGTCTAATGTTACTTAATCGTTTAAACTCAAAATAGTAGTTAAAACAAAAAATAATAATATAAGAACTGCACTAAAATTATAAACAAATTTCTGACCAGAACTAGGACTAGAAAATAAACCTAATACTGAATTTGTATTTGAGCTTGCTATTGAGCTTTTAGGGTCGATTAACAGAACAGTGATAATAATAAGACCTGATATAAGAAACCAAGCGCTTTCAAATAAATCCATTTTTACGAGATTAAATTTTAGCGTCTATCCAATTATTCGCCTTGGATTTTAAGAAGCCCAAAACCAACACTTAAGCCTGTTAAAGTTAAAGCCCACATAACACCTGCTACAGTAAATATTTCTTTCGCCATAATTATTTAATTAATTTTTTCTATAAAAGTCTTCGTAATATGATTTCTAGAACCCGTTTCGACCCCAAACTACTAAAGCTAAGGAGAAACTAAACATAACCATTAAAGACGACCAGCCTAGGCTTAAAATATCCATTGTTTTTGAATGAAAAGTTTTTTTAATAACTGATAAAATTATAACATTTCTTTTTCGACTTGAAAGTATAAATATCGATTTAAATAATCTAAACCTTGTACGTTAAACAGGAGAGGATGGGATTCGAACCCACGGTACATTAAAAACGTACATCAGATTAGCAATCTGAAGCTTTCAACCACTCAGCCACCTCTCCTTAAATTCTATAACTATAAATATATCATTATAAAGTAAAAGAATAAAGAAACTAATTTAAACACGCCCTGAAGGACTTGAACCCTCGACATCAGGTTTTGGAAACCTACGTTCTACCAACTGAACTAAGAGCGCATCCAAATTCAATTATAGAATACGTTTATCTCGGAAGTCAAACACGGAGTTTAAATAAGAACTGTTATTAAAACCCATTCAGTTTTAATCTTCCCGTTTTTAAACGCGAAATTTATGTTATAGTATTAACTATCAAAGATAATGATAATTTCGTTATACGTGATATAAATGTTTGAACGTTTTACGGAAAAAGCCATTAAAGTTATCATGTTGGCCCAAGAAGAGGCTAGACGTCTCGGACATAACTTTGTCGGCACAGAACAAATACTTTTAGGACTAATTGGAGAAGGTACTGGTATTGGACCAAAAGTTCTAAAATCTATGGGAGTAAATTTAAAAGATGCTCGTGTAGAAGTTGAAAAAATTATTGGACGTGGATCCGGTTTTGTAGCTGTAGAAATACCTTTTACGCCAAGAGCAAAAAGAGTGCTTGAGCTTTCTTTAGAAGAAGCTCGCCAATTAGGCCATAACTACATTGGTACAGAGCATTTGCTTTTAGGATTAATTCGTGAAGGAGAAGGGGTTGCTGCACGTGTTTTGGAAAATTTAAGTGTCGATCTATCAAAGGTTCGTAGCCAAATTATTCGTTCACTTGGAGAAAATACGGAAGTTGCTAGTGGCTCAAGTACAACTAGAAGTAAAACTCCAACATTAGCTGAGTTTGGTACTAACTTAACACAGAAAGCTACTGAAGGACGATTAGATCCTGTTGTTGGTAGAGCAAAAGAAATTGAACGTGTTATTCAAATTCTTGGTCGACGAACAAAGAACAACCCTGTTTTAATTGGTGAACCTGGGGTAGGTAAAACTGCAATTGCTGAGGGTTTAGCGCAAAGAATTGCAAATAAAGATATCCCTGATACCCTTGATGACAAAATGGTTATCGCATTAGATATTGGTCTTTTAATTGCGGGAACTAAATATCGAGGAGAGTTCGAAGAACGTCTGAAGAAAATCATGGATGAGGTTCGAACAGCAAATAACATAATCCTTGTTATCGATGAGGTACACACTTTAATCGGAGCTGGAGCTGCTGAAGGTGCTATAGATGCTGCTAATATTTTAAAGCCAGCGCTTTCAAGAGGCGAACTGCAGTGTATCGGTGCGACAACATTAGAAGAATATAGAAAACATATTGAGAAGGACGCTGCACTTGAGAGACGTTTTCAGCCTGTAATGGTTGGTGAACCTTCTGTTGAAGAGACTATTGAAATTCTTTATGGATTACGAGAAAGATATGAAAAGCATCATAAACTTGTAATTTCTGATGAAGCTTTAGCTGCCGCAGCTAAATTTGCGGACCAATATATAGCTGATCGTTTTCTTCCAGATAAAGCAATTGACTTGATAGATGAAGCTGGATCAAGAGTTCGTTTAATGAATTCCCAGTTACCAGCAGCAGCTAAAGAGCTGGATCAAGAATTAAGAGAGCTTTTAAAATCAAAGGATGAAGCCGTTCGCAGCCAAGACTTTGAAAAGGCAGGGCAGTTAAGAGAACGCGAGATGGAAATTAAAGCTCAAATTAACGCCATTGCCTTAAGTAAAAAAGGTGCTTCAGAAGACGTTAATAAAACACCAACTGTTACTGAGGAAGACATTGCACAAATTGTAGCGGCATGGACTAGCATTCCAGTTAACAAGTTAACAAAGAGCGAATCAGAAAAGCTTCTTCAAATGGAAGAAACTTTACACAGTCGAATTATTGGTCAAGATGAGGCCGTAGTTGCTGTTTCACGAGCTATTCGTAGAGCACGTGTTGGTCTAAAAAGTCCAAATCGTCCAATTGCTAGTTTTATTTTCTCAGGACCGACGGGTGTAGGTAAAACAGAACTTACTAAAGCCTTAGCAACGTATTTCTTTGGGTCGGAAGAAGCTATGGTTAGATTGGATATGTCTGAATACATGGAAAGACATACTGTTTCGAAGCTTATAGGTTCGCCGCCAGGCTACGTAGGATATAATGAGGGAGGTCAACTTACGGAAGCGGTCCGTCGTAGACCATATACCGTTGTACTATTTGATGAGATTGAGAAGGCGCATCCAGATGTTTTTAATTTAATGCTTCAAATTTTTGAAGACGGTCGCTTAACGGACTCAAAAGGTCGTACAATTGACTTTAAAAATACGCTTTTAATCTTAACTTCAAATGTTGGATCTAAAGTAATTGAGAAAGGAGGCGGTGGCCTTGGATTTGAACTGTCAGAAGATCAATCTAGTTCTCATTATAACCGCATTAAATCTCTTGTTAATGAAGAACTTAAACAGTATTTCAGACCAGAGTTTTTAAACCGACTTGACGAAATTATTGTTTTTAGACAATTAACAAAAGATGAAGTTGGTCAAATTGCAGAAATAATGTTGAAAGAAGTTTTTGAGCGAATTTCTATGAAAGGTATTCAGTTAGAAGTAACTGATCGCTTTAAAACTAGATTAATTGATGAAGGATACAATCCAACTTATGGTGCAAGACCTTTACGCCGAGCTGTTATGAGATTATTAGAAGATAGTTTAGCCGAAGAAGTTCTTTCAGAAAAAATTAAAGCAGGTGATACTGCAGTTGTAGACGTTGGGGAGGATAATAAAGTTAAAGTCCTTCTAGGAGAAAAGTTTGAAATTTTACAAGAAATTTAACGCTTAACTCAAACTTACAATTTTTCATATCATGTGCTAATAGTGTTTTTAAAAAATAGTTTAGTAAACTAAAAAACATACAAAAAATGTCATTAGGAAAATTTTTCCTAATGACATTTTTTTTTAAGCTACTGCTTGTAAACGAGCTTTAGCTTTACGAAGTTCGATTGTTGCTTCAATTTTCTCTTTTTTAGTTGTTGCTTCATCAACTAATAAAGTAACTTTTTCAAGTTCTTCTTGAGCAGTTTTTAAATCGATAGCACTTCCTTCTTCGGCACCATTACAAAGAATAGTAACTTTGTTTTCTTCTACTTCAGCAAATCCTTCCATTAGAACGATTGAAGTCCAACCTGCGTCTGACTTTAATCTCATTACTCCAATATCAAGAGCTGTTAGAAGAGGAGCGTGATCTGTTAAGATACCAATCTGTCCAGTACTACTTGGAAGAATCAGTTCATCAGCCATTGCATCCCAAACAACTTTGTCTGGTGTTATTACACGAACATTTAAACTCATAGTTTTATTATCCTTTTAGTTTTTCAGCTTTTTCAATAGCCTCATTAATATCACCTACTAGGTAGAATGACTGCTCCGGTAAATCATCATACTTACCATCTAAAACGTCGTTAAATCCAGTAATACCATCCGCTAGCGAAACATATTTACCTGGTGAACCAGTGAATACTTCAGCAACGAAGAATGGCTGTGATAAGAAACGCTCAACTTTACGAGCACGTGCAACAGTCTGACGATCTTCCTCAGAAAGCTCATCTAAACCTAAAATTGCAATAATATCTTGAAGCTCTTTGTAACGTTGTAGAGTCTCCTTAATACGTTGTGCTGTTGAATAGTGTAAATCACCAACGATCTCAGGTTGAAGCATAGTTGAAGTAGAATCTAGTGGATCTACTGCTGGGTAAATACCTTTAGATGCTAAACCACGAGACAGTACAGTTGTTGCGTCTAAGTGAGCAAACGTTGTAGCTGGTGCTGGATCTGTTAAGTCATCTGCTGGTACGTATACTGCTTGAATAGAAGTAATAGAACCTTCGTTTGTTGATGTGATACGCTCTTGTAAAACACCCATTTCTGTAGCTAATGTCGGCTGGTATCCTACCGCAGATGGCATACGACCAAGAAGTGCAGATACTTCTGAACCGGCTTGTACGAAACGGAAAATGTTATCAATAAATAGAAGTACGTCCTGCTTGTTTACGTCACGGAAATACTCCGCCATTGTTAAAGCTGTTAAACCAACACGCATTCTTGCACCAGGAGGCTCGTTCATTTGACCATAAACTAAAGCTACTTTTGAATCATCAAGGTTTCTTTCGTTGATAACCCCTGACTCTTTCATTTCGCAGTAAAGATCATTACCTTCTCTAGTACGCTCACCTACACCACCAAAAACTGAAACACCACCGTGCGCTTTTGCAATATTGTTAATAAGCTCCATGATAAGTACTGTCTTACCTACACCAGCACCACCAAATAAACCAATTTTACCACCACGTCTGTATGGCGCTAAAAGATCTACTACTTTAATACCTGTTTCAAAAATAGCTGGCTTTGTTTCTAGATCTGTGAATGAAGGAGAAGATCTGTGAATTGGAAGTCCTGAAGGAGCATCACAAGCACCCATTTCATCTACAGGCTCACCAAGAACATTAAAGATTCGACCTAATGTTTTTGTACCTACGGGAACCGTAATTGGAGCACCTGTATCTACAACGCTAGCACCTCTCTTTAGACCATCCGTAGCAGTCATCGAAACCGCACGAACTTTGTTGTTACCTAGTAGTTGTTGTACTTCACAAGTAACACTAGAGTCATCTCCAGAGATAATTAGTGCATTGTATACTTTTGGAAGCTCGCCGTTTGGAAATTCGATATCTAGTACAGGACCGATAATTTGTGAAATGAAGCCTGTTTTTGAAGCAGTATCTACCATGATAAAAAATTTATGGATAATTCAAGTTAGTTGATCGACAAAATTTCAAAAAACCGAAAGAATCTTTCGGTTTTTTAAGTTTATATCTATAAATTTATTAGATATTTGTTCTATATTAAATTATCTAAAGCCTACTGAAGCTTGCCAAACAAAAGCTAGTAAAAGAAACATTACTGGAATTGCTGGCATAACGTCAACTATAGGACGGAATGCTGCATAGGGTTCAGGTAACGCGGATAGTAAAAAGTTCATATCCATTATGAATTTAACCTCTCTAGTATAAAAAAAACTCTAAGTAGATTATATAACAATTTACTTTAAAAGACGTGTTCAATTTTTTTCAAAACGTGTTATAAAATATTCATAAGAGAATTCTTATTACAAATTGTTTATTTGTAACACGTATTTTTAATATTTAGTATTTAAGCTTAAACTTTAAAAGCTCCGTATGGTTGGAATCGTACAATTATTTGTTCTTCTTCTTATAGTAGTATCTTTTGCAATGGTGGTAGGGGTGCCAGTAATCCTAGCTACACCCGGTGAATGGGAAAAGTCACAAAGTATCGTTTGGAGTGGAGCTGGCTTATGGTCTGCACTAGTTATTCTTACTGGTATCTTTAATACTGTCCCTGCTTAATTTATTTCTTAATAGACAAAGCAAACTTACAATTAAGAACTAGCATCACACATAAAGGTCTATTTTTCTAAATATATACAGATGTAAGTATTTAGAAAAATAGACCTTTATGTGTGATGTTAGTTCGTTTTTTAAAGTAAAACTCCCCAGGTAGGATTTGAACCTACGACAAACCGGTTAACAGCCGACCGCTCTACCCCTGAGCTACTGAGGATACGCTTTTATCTTCTTATGATACCTATAAATTGTAACTTTTGTCCAGAACTAAAAACAAGTTTTCTCGAAGGGTTAATTTTACGACTAAAAATTAATTCTTTTAAAGCTTTTAAATTCACAACGTAAAACCTATTACAAATCGAAGTTTTTACAAAATAATGCCAAAGTAAAAATTTCTTAAGACGACATAAAAATATGTCAGAAACAGAATTCGTTTTTAAAGCGGGTGACGCGATTCGAACGCGCGACATCAACCTTGGCAAGGTTGCGCTCTACCCCTGAGCTACACCCGCTTATTTTTAAAGCCTCCTCGAATATAATAATAACAAATTATTCACTTCTTGGCTAGAAAAATTTTTAAGTTGGGGAGTTTCGTCATTATTTATATGAATAAGGGGGTAATTTCGATTTTTTTATCTTATAATCTGTATTATGTATTTGTAGCTAAATAATTATTGTATAAATTATTTTTACAATTGACTAAATAAGTAAGAAAGTAAAAAATTTTTCTACAGGAGGAAAAGAGTATATGGCACTACCATGGTATCGTGTACATATCGTAGTTCTAAATGACCCGGGTCGTTTAATTGCCGTTCACTTAATGCATACAGCTCTAGTTGCTGGTTGGGCAGGGTCAATGGCTCTTTATGAATTAGCAGTTTTTGATCCATCGGATCCAGTTCTAAACCCAATGTGGCGTCAAGGTATGTTTGTAATGCCTTTTATGTCTCGTCTTGGGGTAACTGATTCATGGGGAGGCTGGAGTATTACAGGCGAAAGTGTTTCAAACCCTGGTATTTGGAGTTTTGAAGGGGTTGCGTTAACTCACATCGTACTTTCGGGTATGTGTTTCTTAGCAGCAATTTGGCACTGGGTTTATTGGGATTTAGAACTATTTAGAGATCCACGTACAGGCGAGCCTGCGTTAGATCTACCGAAGATTTTTGGTATTCACTTATTCTTATCTGCTTTACTTTGTTTCGGATTTGGAGCTTTCCACGTAACAGGAACGTTTGGTCCTGGTATTTGGGTTTCTGATGCTTATGGAATTACAGGTAGAGTACAAGGTGTTGCACCGGCATGGGGAGCTGAAGGTTTTAACCCATTCAACCCAGGCGGTATTGCTTCTCACCATATCGCTGCTGGTATCCTTGGTATTTTAGCAGGGACTTCCCACTTAACAATTCGTCCTCCACAAAGACTTTACCGAGCTCTTCGTATGGGTAACGTTGAAACAGTACTAGCGAGTAGTATTGCAGCAGTATTTTTTGCTGCATTTGTTACTTCTGGTACAATGTGGTATGGTGCTGCAGCTACACCAATTGAGCTGTTTGGCCCTACTCGTTACCAATGGGATAGTGGATATTTCCAACAGGAGATTGAGAGACGTGTAGAAACTTCTTTAAACGAAGGTTTATCTTTAAGTCAAGCTTGGTCAAGAATTCCTGATAAATTAGCTTTCTACGACTACATTGGTAATAACCCTGCTAAAGGTGGTTTATTCCGTGCGGGTCCAATGAATAAAGGAGACGGTATTGCAGAAGCTTGGCTAGGCCACCCTGTTTTCCAGGATAAGGAAGGTCGAGAGCTGACAGTAAGAAGAATGCCTGCATTCTTTGAAACTTTCCCCGTTATTTTAGTTGATAAGGATGGTATTGTTCGAGCTGATATCCCGTTCAGACGTGCAGAATCAAAGTATAGTATTGAGCAAGTTGGTGTAAGTTGTAACTTCTATGGTGGTAAGCTTAACGGTCAGGTATTTACTGATGCTCCGACTGTTAAAAAATATGCTAGAAAAGCGCAATTAGGAGAAGTTTTTGAATTTGATAGAACGACTCTAGAATCAGATGGTGTATTCCGAAGCAGCCCTCGAGGTTGGTATACTTTTGGACACGCGAACTTCGCTTTATTATTCTTCCTTGGTCACTTATGGCATGGTGGACGTACTCTATTCAGAGACGTTTTCGCTGGTATTGGTACAGAAGTAATTGAACAAGTAGAATTTGGTGCTTTCCAAAAACTTGGAGATAAGAGTACTAAAAAGCAAGGTATTGTTTAATAAAAAGTCCAACATTATTTTTTATTAATTTAGTTAAGTTAAAAAATGGAAGCATTAGTATACACATTTCTATTAATTGGAACTCTGGTTGTTATTTTCTTCGCAATCTTTTTTAGAGATCCGCCTAGAATTGTTAAAAAGTAATATTTTTACAACAAAAAAATCATTCGCTAATTAAATTAGCGAATGATTTTTCTATTAATTTTAATCTTCGTGTTCTTCAAAAGGATCTCTAAGTTCTTTCGATACAGGACCAAAAGAAGTGTATACAGAGTAACCGGTAATTCCAAGAAGAAGGCCAGAAATAAAAATACTTAAGATAGTTGCGGTTTCCATATAAAAATAGTTATTGAACAAGTTGTAAAAAAAAACAAAAACTTGCTTATAATATATATT
>MDTD01195945.1_pt1 | contig 13184 bp, 12 predicted proteins | sample 811221 | NCBI WGS metagenome assembly MDTD01 (sample SAMN05326646, study PRJNA326480) | marine metagenome | isolation source: seawater | place: Pacific Ocean: South West | collected 2011 | reverse complement strand
TGTTGTGTATCTAATGTTGCGATGGGAGTGGCCCTTACAGATCTTATACGACGTCAGCGGCCCGACCGAGTTCTCATTGAGCCCACGGGTCTTGGTCACCCCGCTGGTGTACTAGACCTTTTACGTAACTCCGAAAAAGCTGGTCAAATTGACTTGCGTGCAACGTTGTGTCTTGTAGATCCGCGAAGGATTAAAGAGCTGAGTCTCAGTGGTTCCCAGGTATTTCAAGATCAAATCCATATGGCAGATGTTCTCATTGGACATAAATGGGATCTATCGAATAACGTGGATAAAGAAGCATTTCAGGCATGGGCGTCAGGGATGTTCCCGCCAAAAGTTCACTTTACCTCAGCTAGTAATGGGCTTATTGATTTGGAACTTCTCGATCTCAATCTCGATCCTTCACGTACGCCTCTTTTTCCCGAGGCCCATGCGGCAAATCATCGGCACGGACTAAAGGGAGAACCGGATTTGGCTCCAAATCGACCACTGCACTTCAAAACCGAGGGAGATGGATACGTTTCATGCGGTTGGTTATTCTCACCGTCAGATGTATTTAATCGACGTAATTTGCTCAACTGGGCTGAGGATATAAATGGCATCTCGCGGTTAAAGGGCGTTTTCCGTACAGGACGTCATTGGATGTTAGTTAATCGATCCGACGATGAAATGGGAAAGGCGACTATTGCGTATCGCCGAGACAGCCGAGTTGAAATTATAGCCAAAAAAGAGAAGATGCCAGACTGGGACGATGTTGGGGCGAGCCTCCTTGCATGTTTGCGACTTCGTGGTATGAAAGAAATATGAAACTTGATGACATAGAAAAGGCTATGCTCGATGGAAAACACGGAAAAGCCGCCGCCTGGGCGATAGAGTTTCAAAAGGATGTTGGCACTTTTTTTGATGCGGAAGATTTTGTTCCCATACGGCTTGTTCATGTCAGTACTGACAGAGAGACTATGGGTGATAGTGGCATTGCGTTCATAGAGGAGCTAGGAAATCTACGGCCAAGCGAACGTTATCCGCGAGCATACGCAACCGCTGATTTTCGGGGTTTTGATAAGGAAAACTTCAGTTTTCTATTACCTGGACGAAACTTGGAGGTAGAGGGTACACAGGCAGTCGAAGCTCTCGGTAAACTCGGAGTTGTTACTAACCATGCCTATGTTAATGACCACTCCGTCACTGCGCCTGGTTTTGGCGAGGCTTGCGGTTATAGTGGCACACCCTCGGTCATATATATGAACAGTATCGTTGGAGCGCGTTGTAACTTTGAGGCGGGTCCATCAAGTTTAGCTGCTTTCTTTACTGGTCGAGTTCCTCGATACGGTTTTCACTTGGATTCCAAACGGTTTGCCACTCATGGCTTTAAACTTGATTTTTCCCCAGCAAACATCGTCGACTGGGGTGTTGTCGGCGCACTTATAGGCAGAGAGTTAAATTCATATTGGTGCGTGCCAGCTCTTGAGCTAACTGGCCCACTACCCTCGGTGTTGGAGCTAAATCATATGGCATTGGCAATGGCGAGCTATGGCTCGATCGCAATGTTTCACGTTGTGAATGTTACACCTGAGGCTCCCAATTGGGAAACTGCGGCGGGAGGGAAAAAACTTGATGTTAAGACCATTAATTCCAATCATGTAAAGACGTTTTATCAGGAGTGGGGTGGAATTGGTGAGGATCTAGACGTGGTTGCTTTATCCACGCCACAATTGACTGTAACTGAAATCATCGAAGTCGCCGCTTTGCTTGAGGGTAAAAGGGTCCATGACAGAACCACGCTGCTGATATACGCCCCCAAAGAAATTAAACAAGCATGCGCTCGTATAGGTCTTACTCAGATGATCGAAAAGGCGGGTGCACGGATGGTGCACGGGCATGATTTTTTTGCGACCTTTGCGAAGGAAATACGCTTGGCACATAAATGGGATCGGTTAATGACTCATTCAGTAAAAATGGTAAATATTTGTGAAGGATATGGCTACCGACCGACCCCAGCATCAATTCAGCGTTGCATACAATCGGCTGTCGAGGGAAAGGTGATTGGATGAGTTTACTGGAAATTAAAGGACACTTAGGGATTGGTCCCATAGCACGTGGTATTGCTCTAGCAGCGTCCGATGATTTCAGCACGCGTTACGACTTAGATCGTGATAGCGGAATATTTTCACGCCCAAGTCACAAGTTGTATGGGGAAGAATTTGTTGGTCGTATTTTGGTGCTTAACGCAGCGAAAGGGGGTGTAGCATCAGCATGGATGCTGCGTGAGATGGTCGAAAAAGAAAAGGCTCCTCTTGGCCTTCTCCTCAATGATGGAAATCCTGTTATGGCGCAAGGAGCAGCATTTGCACAGATACCGTTTATGGATCGCTTCGATGTAGATATTACTAGCGCTATATCCACAGGTGATGAGATAGAGATCGTTCCAGCACGAGGCATTGTTAAAATCCTTTCAAGAGTTGAGGCTAAGGGGTAAGGGAGGAATCCATGGAAGTTGCTAAAAAAGGTTTTAATGCAGAGGTTACGTTTACACCTGCTACTGAGCACATAGGGTCTGAGGTGTCAGGGATTGATCTCGCCAATCCGTTGCCTGAGCCAGTTTTTCAAAAAATCCAGAGAGAGTTGTACGATCGTAGCGTTCTTATATTTCGTGATCAGAATTGGTCGCCAGACGAGCACATTGAATTTTCCAAGCTGTTCGGTCCGTTAGAAAATCATGTTTTAAGTAATTATTGTCTCCCAGGTCATCCAGAAATATTTGTCGTTTCTAACATAATCGAAAACGGCAAGCATGTTGGTGCATTCGGGGGTTCGAAACGGTACCACTCTGACCTGTCATATATGAAGGAGCCAAGTCTAGGTTCTATCTTCCATTGCCTTGAATGTCCCGAGGGTGAAGGCGAAACTTGCTTCACAAGTATGTTTGCAGTTTATGAAGCGTTACCTGAGGAGCGCAAAAAATGGCTTCTTAAAAGAATGGGAGTGCATGACTATGTATGGAATTTTGAGAACCATCACAACGACCGCCCTCCTCTAACTGATGAGCAAAAGGCATCCACACCGCCCTTATCGCACCCTGCAGTGATTAGTCATCCCGAAACGGGCCGTAAAGCACTTTATTTGTCTGCTGTTTTTGTTCGCTCTTTCGAAGGTATGGAAGATGCGGAAAGCCAAGAAATAATTCATGAGCTGATAGATTTTGCGAGTCAGGCAAAATTTGAATATGTACACCGGTGGACGCCAGGTGATGTCATTATATGGGATAATCGAAGCGTTTTGCATAAGGCTCTGCCATTTGATGAGAAAAATGCCCGTCGTCGGATGCATCGCACCACGATTCGTGGTTCTCGGCCTACATTGGCTGTTTAGAGAATAGCGGTAATGGATAACTGGGAAATTTACGTACTCAAATATGCGGAGCGTACCAATGCGTTAAAACATGAACATTTTTTATTTACGGATGCGCACAATGGTCCCATGCCAATGGATTATTTTATTTGGGCACTTAAAAATGAACAAGGCCGTGTGATTATCGTAGATATGGGATTTGAAGAAAAAGAGGGAAAAAAACGTGGGCGGCGGCTACTCCGTACGCCGGCGGAGGCACTCGCGAAGGTTAGGATAGATGCTAGCGAAGTTGAGGACCTCGTCGTCAGCCACATGCATTACGATCATTGTGGCAATGCACATGAATTCCCCAAGGCGACATTTCATATACAAGAACGTGAGATGGCTTTTGCAACAGGGCCTAATATGAAACATCCGGCTTTCCGTGATATTTTTGCCGTTGACTATGTGGTAGATATGGTTCGCGCACTTTTCGGTGACAGGGTCGAGTTTGTCCACGGTTTTAAGGAATTAGCGTCTGGAATAACGCTACACCACGTTGGTGGGCATACCGATGGTCTGCAGGTGGTACGTGTTAATACCCAGCGCGGTTGGGTAGTGCTTGCAGTCGATGCTATCCATCTGTATGCCAACATTGAACAAAAAAATCCTTTCCCGTTGGTTTTAAACGTTGCTGACATGTTGAATGGGTATAGTACCATCAGTAACTTGGCAGACTCGCCAACACATATTATCCCTGGTCACGATCCAATGGTTTTAGATAGATTTCCGAAAGTTCCTGGTGCAGAGGAATTCGCGGTCCGGGCTGATCTTGTTCCAAACCATTGGAATTGATTACTTGAAAGACAACCGCTGAAACGCTACGTCGTCACTGTGGCGTACTTACAGAGAGGGTTATGAAAATGGGTCATCATCACAGTAAAGTCTTGATCATTGGATCTGGGGCTGCGGGCTACACCGCTGCAATTTACGCAGCTCGCGCGAATCTAAAGCCACTTATTGTTGCTGGAATGCAGCCCGGCGGGCAGATGACCATAACTACAGATGTTGAGAATTACCCGGGATTTGAGGAGGTTATACAGGGTCCTTGGCTGATGGAGCAGATGCAAAAACAGGCTGAGGCTGTTGGGACCCAGATAATTTATGACATGATTAACGATGTCGATTTTAATCAGGATACTTTTCAAATGACTGGCGATATGGGAGATACGTACAGCGGTGAAACTGTTATTATTGCGACTGGTGCCCAAGCGCGCTGGCTTGGCCTCGAATCAGAACAAAAATTTCAAGGTTTTGGTGTATCAGCCTGTGCTACATGCGATGGCTTCTTTTTCAAGGATCAAAACGTTGCGGTGGTTGGGGGAGGTAATACTGCTGTAGAAGAGGCATTATACCTTACAAACCATGCCGCCAAAGTCACAGTCATACACAGGCGAGATACGTTCCGAGCTGAAAAAATACTTCAGGAGCGATTACTTCAGAACGAAAAAATTGAAGTGATTTGGGATAGTGTCGTCGACGAGGTATTGGGCGGGGGTGATCCACTTCAGGTCACTGGAGCTCGCATTAAAAATATTAAATCGGAACAAATAATGGAGATTGATTTACAGGGTGTTTTCATAGCTATTGGGCATGACCCAGCGACTGGGGTATTTAAGAATAAAATTGATATGGATGATGAAGGTTATATCTTAACCAAGCCCGATAGTACGGTAACTAGCATACCTGGTATTTTTGCTGCTGGTGATGTTAAAGATAAGATCTTTCGGCAAGCGGTTACGGCTGCTGGAATGGGTTGCATGGCTGCTTTAGAAGCTGAAAAGTTTCTTGCCGAACACGAGATGTCCACGGCCGCGGAATAGACGCATCAAAATCAAATCCGACCCATTCATATTAAAGCTTGGTTTTTCTTGTCTCCTGAAGAAGCTTTGCTAGCATGGTATGATCAGACGAAGGTCCGTAATGGTCAACTGTTTCGGCAAATGCATCTCGCACCAAAGCCGTGCACGGCGCACTCAAGCCGACATTACGCGCTAAATTCTGGGCAATAGTTAAGTCTTTAAGCATTAAGCCGCTCGAAAACCCAGATTTCCAATTCTCTTTTAGAATAAACTGATGCATCTTTAGTTCGGTTGCATTGTTTCGGCCTGATGACTTATTTATGACGTTAGTTAATGTTGACGGGTCCAGTCCAAAACGTCGACCTATCAAGAGTGCTTCCGTAGTTGCTAGAACGCCAAGAGCAGAAAGCATATTATTCATCGCCTTAGTTGCATGACCGGCACCAAGTGGCCCGCATTCAAAAATATCGCTGCTTACTGCTTCAAAAATAGGTTTCGCCCGAGCTATTGCAGCGCTCTCCCCGCCAACCATGATAGAAATGGTGCCTGAAACTGCACGTTTCACTCCACCAGAAACAGGAGCATCTAGAAAGGGAATATTTTTATCTTTCATGATTTTTCCGAGTTCTAGTGTTCCCTCCGGCTCTGATGAGCTCATATCAATAAATAACTTACTGCTATCGAGCCCACTGATAAGTGAGTCCTCGCAATTAGCGTCGCCGAGCAATATTCTATTTACATCCTTGCCGGTAGGTACAATGGTAATAACTACATCGGAGCTCTGTGCCAGACTATGGAGGCCATTGGCCGCGCGCGCACCAAACTCATCTACAAAGCTATCTACTGCTTCCCGGTTCAAATCAAAAACAATCATTTCATTGCCAGCGCGTGCGAGATTTGCGGCTATCGGGCGCCCCATATTGCCGAGACCAACATATCCTATTTTCATGTAAATATTCCTATTACTCAATTATTATTGTATAATGGTGTAATTATATAAAATATAAATAAAATAATACATGAATGTTATTTTCTTGGAAGCGTGATTTTTTCAATTATTGCTCTCCTTGTTATTGCATAATTTATTCAGTATTATCAAATTTATAAAAATAAATATAGTTAGGGCACCATGATGACAATCTTGGAAAAATTAAAACGGCACTTTCGCGCAAATGAACGAGGAAGCCGTCCCAACACCCAGGAAAGAACCTCTGTATTATCTGACGATTTAATTCTCCAGGGTGATATCTTTGGCAATGGTGAAATTTATCTTGATGGAGGCGTCAATGGGAATGTTAGTTGCGAGAAGTTGATAATTGGCCGTGATGGCTACATTAATGGTCAAATTCAGTGCAAAGAGGCTGAGATATATGGGAAAGTCGTTGGCTCCATATCAGCAACCGATGTTGTATTGGCTAAAACTGCGCAGGTGATTGGCGATGTGAGCCACAAAACGCTTAGTATTCAGCCTGGCGCTGTAATAGACGGCTTTTGCAGGCAAAATGACCTAAATGTCTCGAGTAAAGGTGGCACTAAATTACCATTTGCCGAGGAATCACTAGGCAGAGCTAAAACGGTTCGTTCAAAGCAGAAAAGACTTAAAAAATCTCTCGATAACCCCCTCAGTACTTCAACCGGAAAGGCCGGTGGTTACAGTAGAAAAACTGTTCATTAAGTCAACGTGCTGGTTGTTGCGGTACTCAAAATAAAAATGCCAGACGCTCGCATGCCGACCGACATTTGGATACAAGCGCACGTTGCTCGCCTGTCGAGCAAAGGGGTGCCAGTAGTAGTGCTCAAGCGGGGCGACAAAAATAGTGGTATTATAATCGTGAAGATAAATCGGATTGAAACCGGTGTCGATATTTTCATGCAGGAGCGCGATTTATCAGGAAACTTTATTTGGCAACCCGCACTTGATGGACGCCGTGTGGAGGAACCTGAAGCTGCGTCTTTTATTGAGCGCCAGGCTAAATATGACCCGGATATTTGGATTGTTGAGATTGAGGATCGTGAAGATCATAGTCTTTTAGAAATTTTAGAGATGTGAGTGCTGTTTGCTTGTTATATGTCATATGATTGCTGCCTCACATCGCTCGGGTTTGTCCAAATAACAGTAATTTATACTATTGCTCTGAAAGGGATTAGGAATGGTGAAAGAATTGACCCATTATGTGGGTGGCCAACATATCACGGGTGAAAGCGGGCGAGTGCTTGAGGTTTTCAATCCAGCCACAGGTGAAGTGACGAGCAAAGTGCCCTTGGCAGGGGTTGAAGAGGTAAATAAAACCATCGAAAACGCTCAGGCAGCATTTTATGATTGGGCAGCAACACCTTCCCCCAAGCGTGCAGCAGTAATGTTCGCAATGCGGGAAATAATGAGCCAGAGGCGCGAAGCACTTGCCACAGTTATTAGCTCAGAGCACGGAAAGACGGTTAATGACGCTCTCGGTGAAGTGCAGCGAGGAGTTGACGTAATTGAGTTTGCCTGTGGTATACCGCACCTTTTAAAGGGTGAGCTATCGACCGATGTTGGGGGCGGGATAGATACCTTTTCCATTCGCGAGCCACTAGGTGTGGTTGGGGGAATCACACCATTTAATTTTCCGGTTATGGTGCCTTGTTGGATGGGAGTGATGGCGGTAGCCTGCGGAAATTCCTTTGTTTGCAAACCATCGGAACGCAATCCATCAGCAGCACTAATGATGGGGGAACTATGGACAGAAGCCGGTTTGCCAGATGGTGTTTGGAATGTTTTAAATGGCGATAAAATAGCTGTTGATGGCTTGCTGATGCATTGTGATGTACCCGCAATAAGTTTTGTCGGTTCAACTGCGATTGGGGAATACGTGTACCAAACTGGTACAGCACAAAATAAACGAGTTCAGGCTTTTTGTGGCGCAAAGAACCATATGGTAGTAATGCCAGATGCTGATATGGATCAAGCCGTTGATGCGCTTATGGGTGCAGGCTATGGCTCTGCCGGCGAGCGCTGTATGGCGATTTCCGTGGCGGTTCCCGTTGGAAAAAATACGGCGGATGAGCTGGTTAAGCGCTTGAAGCCGAGAGTCCAGGCACTCAAAGTCGGTCCCTATACTGACATGGAAGCTGATATGGGACCGGTAATAACACGCCAGGCAAAAGACCGTATTGAAAATCTAATCGCTAAAGGCGAGGAAGAAGGGGCAGAACTTATAGTCGATGGACGGAAAGTTAGTCTGCAGGGATATGAGAATGGATTTTTCCTGAACGGTTCACTGTTTGATCGAGTAACAACGGATATGGACATATATAACCAAGAAATTTTTGGCCCTGTTCTTAGTATCGCTCGTGCACAAGACTTTGATTCAGCCGTAGAAATGGTGAATGGACACGAATATGGTAATGGTGTGGCAGTTTTCACTCAAAATGGCGACGTTGCTCGGTCTTTTTCAAAAAAAGTTGATGTCGGGATGGTTGGTGTCAACGTGCCAATTCCGGTGCCTATGGCGTTTCACCACTTTGGCGGTTCCAAACGCTCGAAATTTGGTGACACTCAAATGCATGGTCCCCAATCCGTTCACTTTTTTACTAAACTGAAAACTGTGTCTGCTCGTTGGCCAAGTGGCATAGAGGGTGGTGCACAATTCACGATGCCAACAAATCGATGAAGTTTAGTCATGAGAATCGCAGGGTTGGCAACATGCATCTAATCCCGCACAGATATCTATTTTCCGTATTGCAAGAAAAATGGGCTAACTCGCATTAAAGATCCGGGGGGGGAGGGTGGATATTTTTCCCTGATAGATATGTGTCATTCAACAAAGAGTGTGGGGCCGAGAAGTGGGCTTCCCGCTCTATTTCCTGTTGACAGATCAATCCAAATTCCTCGTTCACGTGGTAATAGCGTGGCTGGTATTTCCATTGGATAGGTGTCAGTCGTTGAAAATATAACTACACCATCCGGATCATGAAACTCGATTAACCAAGTATTTCCTTCGCTATATTCCTTTCCAATTCGACAGCCTTTTGGAAGTGCGCTATGGAGCGTTTTGATTATGCGAGCCCCTGTCTGCGGATTGTAAAGGCGGTCGACTAGGCCCTCACAGAAAAAATATCCGCGATCTATTCCAATGAAATTATCGACAAAGACACTTACTTCTCCATGACCTAAGGCCCCTATCGTTGCTTCGACAATGCGCTTACTTACCGTGCCCTCAAGTTGCTTAGAGCTTAATGGTTTGCGCTGAGAAAATTGCACATGAGCTGCTGTTTGAATGCTTAAATTTGCAGAATATTTCTGAATTTTACTTAAAACTTTTATGGGGGATTCTTTTGGTCCTACGCCAAACACAACTCCGCTGAAGACTTCTCTTGCACCATCTAGTGCCATCAGTTCGTTTACAAGATTTAAATCATCTACGCTAAACCCATGGCTGAGGCTTAGGGTTTCTCTGTGTTGACGATAAGAGTTGAAAAAAATCGGCACCTTGCTCACCAGACTTCTAATTTCAGGCATCAAATCGTCAACGCAGCCAGTTGGCATGATGAGCTCCCACGCATGTAAAATGTCGCCACACTCGTTCAAAACATTTCGGCCCTCGTTTTTGGGCAAGCCGTAAGAGTAAGCAGTAAAGCGATGGCCGCGAGCCGCCAATTCTCTCATGCGATTACAAGTATCTTTCTTCATTAGGTCATCGAGGGGTACCCGCAGTTCGCTTATGCCCATTTCCCACAGAGCTAAAAGAGGGTAATCGTTACGGATATATTTTGTGCTGAAAGGATCTAGGCCCCATGGCGTGGTGATATTGGCTCTTTCACACCAGGGTTGATGAAGTGATATGCCTAGAGCTCCGTGAGCTGGCGACAGGCCGTGTGCAGGTGGTAGCAGGATCTCATCGTCAGAAGACTCCGTGGTCCGGCCTTCAGACCGCACTACATGCGTAAGATGTCCAGCCGTAGTAATATCTACTACGGCAAAACCTAACTTTGCTCTGTCATGCCGACCCTGTTTGAGGTCTGTTGGAGCGGCCCGAAACAATTCGTGATAATCATGACGTAAAAAACAAGTTGAAGGCAAAACATAGATGCTGGTTTCGTCGTAGCTGTTAAAAAAGAAATTATGCACATGGCCGGAAAAAAAAGCTTCTACTTTATATTTGGAAAATAGATCGAGAAGCCACCTACGCCCAGGCAAATCGGTATTGTCAAAGTTAACACCCTCATCTGCCTCGGAGAGGTAGAGTGGGTAGTGTGAAAATACAAATGAGCGCCTTCCTGAATTCCTGGCCAGCAGAGTTTCAAGCCACTCACGTTGCTCTTTCTCGCAATCCAGTCCTGAATTAAGAACCATTCCATTGATGACTACAAATAAACAGCTCTCGTGTTCAAATGAAAAGAAATGCCTCTGGAATTGTTCTTCATAGGCGGCGATCATTTTATCATTAACGAAGCCTTGCGACATCGCAGGATGAATGGGGACTCCTGAATAATGTTTTTGTCCAATATCGTGATTGCCGGCAACAAGATAAATAGGGCAACCTACATTGTTAAAAACGTCATAAAATGCCTTAGCGGATTCATTGTAGGCAGGGTGGTCTGGTCTTGGATGCGTTATGTCGCCAAGATGAATAACAAAGTCAGGGGAAAGTCCCTTAAGTTTGCGAACGATATGCGCTGATCTTTTAACGCTTAATTGCACGGTCTCTTGATCATAACCATCAATTGCAGGTGCATCTTTTTCTGTGATGTGAGTATCAGCAATAACAGCAAACCGAAACAGAGTGTTTATATTTTTGTTGGGCACCTCTTCTGTCCTAACTTTTCAATATTTCAAATAACATGCGCAATCATAATTGTTTGCGGTTCGATGCTAAATTCATCAAACAGCCATGGTCAGAGGCAAAATATTTCTCCTGGGACATCAGTAAAAATACTTGAAACGCCCATCGCAAATAGGCTCTCGGCCCTTTTTCTATTATTTATTGTGAATGCCAGTAGCTTTATCCCGGTTGATTGCACCATTCGAACTTGGCGCTGATCGAGGCTTTCTTGACCGACATGTAGGGATGAGCACTGCATCTGCTTAATCAACGATTGCCAGTTTGCCGGAATATTGCGGACAATTAATGCCCGAGGTACCGTAGGCAAGTAGTATTTCACCAATTTGAGAGTTTTGTGGCAGAAGCTTGAAACCAATATTGTTTGCGGTTTGGAAAAATTGACGATTGTTCGGGCGACTGCACGCACAGTTTCACGTTCCCTGCCAAAAGATGATTTGATTTCCACGTTGCAGCCAAGGTCCAATTCTCTCGCAGTACCTAACGCTTGATTAAGTGTAGGAATAGTTTCTCCCGTGAAATCGGATCCGAACCAGCTTCCGGCATCAAGATCTTTCAGGGATTCGAGGCATTGATCGGCTACGAGTCCTCTGCCATTTGTTGTGCGTTCCAAAGAGCTATCGTGAAAAAGAACCAACTCATTGTCGTGGGTAAGTTGCACATCAAACTCAACCCAGCTTGTTCCAAGGCAAGCGGCTTTGTGGATGCTTGCTAGTGTATTCTCCGGAGCATATCCAGCCGCTCCTCGATGTCCTATAAATTTTGGAAGGCTGAAAGCCAAGTTCTTCTCACTGTCAAACCATGAATGTTGTATAAACTTCAATGCCGCCACGATAAATCATATCCCCTGCAACCCATATTATAATGGCTAAGCCGATATAAGCGATCCAACGGAAGCGATCGAGTAAGGACGCAATGAAGTTAGCTGCGAAAGCCATCAAAGCGATTGAAAGCACTAAACCAAAAATAAGAATTTCGATATGATCTCTTGCTGCTCCAGCCACTGCAAGGACGTTATCAAGCGACATCGAAACATCTGCAATTATGATATTTAGTAGAGCCTTACGCATACTTATGTTTTGCCCCATGCCAACCTGAGTAATGTGAGATTCTTTATCCTGCTCGCCCGGGCGAATCTCTTTCCACATGCTCCAGCACACCCAAGCTAATAGTAAACCACCAACCAAAAGGAGGCCTGGGACTTTAAGAAGATACACTGTAAGTGCTGCAAAAATAATACGGAGAACAGTGGCAGTAACGATACCAAATACAATAGCTCTTCTTCGCAAATCTGGGGGTAAACCAGCCACCGCTAGGCCAATAATCACCGCATTATCACCAGATAGCACTAGGTCTATGGCAATTACTTGGAAAAAAGCAATGACCGCTGGGCTGAAAACCGTTTCCATAAAGAATGCCTGAAAGTATTGAATGAGAGTTTACACGAATTGAGCGATTACCCAGCGTTGGAGACCATGCTCCGACGCTGGGTAAATTGATAATTTTTGCACTATCTATTCAGCCTTTGTCCGAAACTTGTTAAAGTCAGGTTTGCGTCCCTCTACCCATGCCGCCGTGCCCTCCATCCGTTCCGGTGCATCAGAAAACAGGTCGATCATGTCGCGAGCATGAAATAAGGCAGGATATTGCATGTCATGCTTCAGGTTCATTGAAGTTTTAAGAATGCGAAGGGAAGTCGGGCTCTGATCGAGTACCTCATCGCACCAACGGTCCACCTCATTGTAAAGTTCATTATGGGGTACAACTTTATTTACTAGGCCCATTTCCAAGGCCTCTTGTGCCGAATATTCACGTGATAAGAATATTATTTCACGTGCTTTTCTCTCGCCAACGAAATGGGACATCAATGTGGTTCCCCAAAACATAGGAGCTCCGGCACGCTTGGATCCGTGTTGGCCCAGAATTGCTTGATCGGAAGCTATAGCAAGGTCACAGAGCATTTGTAATTGATTACCGCTGCCGATAGCACGGCCATTAACCGCAGCAATGACTGGTTTACCACACCCGCGAATAGCCTGCGCCGCTCCGAGTAATTTCCGAAAATGTGTGCGATGTGTCCCCGGACGCTTGGTCAAATGCTGCTTAACTTGGCCCCCCTCATTAAAATGGGTATCTCCTGCTCCGGTTAACACGACAACACCGATTGATGTGTCTG
>MDTD01159857.1_pt1 | contig 13186 bp, 11 predicted proteins | sample 811221 | NCBI WGS metagenome assembly MDTD01 (sample SAMN05326646, study PRJNA326480) | marine metagenome | isolation source: seawater | place: Pacific Ocean: South West | collected 2011 | reverse complement strand
TTTAGATAAAAACAATTTAGGTTGTAGTCTCAATTTTAACCACAAAAATCTAAAAAAATTAATCATTAAACTTAATAAATCAAAACAAAAAATTAGAAGTATAAAGTTTAAAAAAAGAACAAGGAAATATTTATTAAAAAACTTTAATTGGGATCTTATAATTAATGAGTACAATCAAAATTATAAATCATTGTAATAATATATTTAATTTTAAGTTACGCTTATTTTAAATATGATCAAATTTCTAGACATTTATAAACAAGAAAAAAAACTGATAAATCCCCTAACAAATGATTTTAAAGAAATTATATAATTGTATTCTCTTGCATAAATTGTTCATATAAAGCATATGACTAATTTTTTCTTACTACAAAATTATTAATAACCAAATACTCAATATCATTCCTTAAGATGCAGTTTAATGCTTCCTCTGGTTTTCTTACTATTGGTTCATTTTCATTAAAGGATGTATTTAAAAGAAGAGGAATTTTTTTTAGTCCATAAAATTCTTCAATTAAAAAAGACAATCTTTTATTTGAAGTTTCATCAACAGACTGAATTCTAGAGGTTTCATCAACATGGGTTATGGCTGGTACTAAAGATTGTTTAGTTTTTTTTACCTTAGTAACTGAAGACATATAAAGATTATTAAAATCACTTTCAAACCATTCATTTTGAAATTTTTTTAAAACTACTGGCGCAAAAGGTCTAAAAGACTCTCGTTTTTTTATTTTAGAATTTATTATTTCTTTCATTTTTGAATTTGATGGATCAGCCAATATTGATCTATTGCCAAGTGCTCTTGGGCCAAATTCCATTTTTCCTTGAAACCATCCAATAACATTACCATCGTAGATAAGTTTTGAGACAGACTTGAAAAATTCTTTGTCATTGTTGTAAAATTCATACGAGAATTTTTTTTTATAAAAATTACTTTCAAGTATTTTTTGAATCTCATTGTCATTATATTCAGATCCCAGATATGGAGTGCGTAAATTTTCAATCTTTTCAAAGTATTTGTGTGCTACAAATAGTGCAGCTCCGATAGCTCCACCATTATCACCTGGTGCATAATTTATAAAAACATCCCTAAAATAATCATTATTCTGAGTTAAACTTTGATTGGCTGAAGAATTTAAAGCACAACCACCTGAAAAAACAATTTTATCTGAGTACTTTGTTGAGAATAAATGAAAAATAATTTTATTGAAATAATATTCATAAACTTTTTGCACTGAACAAGCAAAATCTTTTATAAATTGTTCTTTAAATTTTTTTTTTTCTTCCTGGAACAATTCATTTAATTTATCACTAAAAATTTGATCAATTTCTAAATTATCTCCTGTTATATATTTATAACCTGGTTTTGAATGATTAAAATAATCTATATTAAGTTTTATTAAATCATTATTTTCAGATTTAAAAATATTTTTGATAATTTTATTGAAATATTTTGGCTTACCATAAGGTGCTAAACCCATCATTTTATATTCTTCACCATAGTTTTTAAAACCTAAAAATTGAGTCATTCCATGATAAAAAATTCCTAATGACTCTGGAAAAAAAATTTTTTTTTTGATCTTAATTTTTAGATTTTCACATTCAGCAATAGCACAAGAAACAAAATCACCAGACCCATCAATAGAAAGTCCAATACTTTTTTTGAATTTTGATGGGTAATATGCGGATGCTATATGGGCTAAATGATGCTCCACATAATGAAATTTTACATTTTTATTTAAATCAAATTTTTTAAGAATATCATTTTTAATATTTATTTTTTTTATAATTCGTCTAGTTTGGTATTTTTGCTTTTTCATTATATTTTTTAAAAAAAAAGAAGTTTTTGAAAATATATTGCTCAATGGTTTAGTGTTAAATGCTATATCAGTAATTTCGGTGGAGTTTTTTTTTGCAATATTCAAACATTCCTCAATAGCATTAATTGGGTATCCCGAAAAATGTTTAATTCTATTTAATCTTTCTTCCTCTATAGCTGCAACAAGCTTGTCATTGACTATAATACAAGCTGAAGCATCAGCATGATATGCGTTTATTCCCAAGATTACTTTCATTTATATTTTTAAATTAATTTTACTTAAAGGTATAAAATATTTTTTCAAGTATTTAATTTTCATCGAATTTTTCTTATCTATCAAAATTTTTACATGATTTGATATACACTCTAAAACAAAAAGACTATAAATATTTTCATTTGAACATATCGTATATTTTGAGATGGATTGAAATTTTATTAATCTTTGTCTATTTATGTAACCAAGATTTTTGACCCCCTTAATTTTTAATTTATCGCCTACAATAAATACCTTATAGCCAAATTTAATTAAGTTCTTAATAAGATCATAATCAAAAAAAGCCAACTTATTTTTATGCAGTCTATAATAAATTAAAAAATCGATTTTTTTTTTCTTTTTTTTATAAAATTTAAAATTTTTTAAAACATAATTAAATTTAGATTTTCTGATAACTTTTTCCGATAAAAAATATTTTAATAAATCTGTAGAAAAATCAATATTTTTTTTATATCTAAAATTTAAAAAAAACTCACTAATTTTATAAAGAATAGGAAAAAAAAATTTTCTACAAACGTAATTGAGATTTGAGCCACCAGAATATAAAGCACCGCCTGTAATTGGCCCTAAAATTGTTTTGGGAGGTAAAAAAATAAAGATTAGAAAATTCCACAAAGGTAGGTAATTTACATAAACAACTTTATGACCTTTGAGAAAATTTTTCCAACAATAGATAATACCAATTATTGGAGTTATATATTTCTGATTAAGAATATTTTTTGAATTTAATTTTAAAATTTTAATATTTTTTTTTGAAAAATAATCTTTTATAAATTTTCTTGCAAGATTTCCCTCTCCTGTTATTCTAGAGTAATCACAAACCCACAAAACTATCTTTTTTTTAGTCAATTACAAAATTGATATATTATTGATATTGTAACAAAATCATATTAATAGATAATTTATATCATGAATAAAAAAAAAGCACTAATTACTGGCATTACAGGTCAAGACGGTTCCTATCTAGCAGAGTTTTTATTGAAGAAAAAATATGTTGTTCACGGAATAAAAAGAAAGTCTTCATCTTACAATACAAGTAGAATAGATCATATTTATGATAACAGGAAATATAAATCAAATTTTTTTCTTCATTATGGTGATTTGATAGATCCAAGTTCTATTCTACAAATAGTGAATAAGATAAAACCAGATGAAATTTATAATTTAGCCGCACAAAGTCATGTAGGAGTGAGTTTTAATTTACCAAATTATACTACTCAAGTTAATGCCCTCGGAACTTTAAATTTACTTGAAGCAATAAGAAAATGTAAATTAGAAAAAAAAACAAAATTCTATCAAGCTTCTACATCTGAATTATTTGGAGAGACTAAAGAAAAAAAACAATCTGAGAAAACCAAATTTTATCCAAAAAGCCCATATGCTTCATCCAAGTTATTTGCCTATTGGATTACGAAAAATTACAGAGAATCTTACAATATTTTTGCATCTAATGGAATATTATTTAATCACGAGTCATCTAGAAGAGGTGAAACATTTGTAACACGTAAAATTACTTTAGGATTGAGTAGAATAGTTAACGGATTAGAAAAAGATTTGTCTTTAGGAAATCTTTACGCATTAAGAGATTGGGGGCATGCAAAAGATTATGTTAAAATGTGTTGGAAAGTTTTACAACATAAAAAAAGTGATGATTTTATAATTGCATCTGAAAAACAATATTCGGTGAAATTTTTTTTAGAAAAATGTTTTGAGTTCCTTGGGATTAAAATATTATGGAAAGGAAAGGGACTTAAAGAAAAAGCAATTATAAAGGATTTTGATATCGAAAAGTATCCAAATTTAAAAAAAAATTCTATAGTAGTAAAAATTGATAAAAGACACTTAAGACCTAATGAGGTTAATAATCTAATTGGAGACTCTTCAAAAGCAAAAAAAGTATTAAATTGGAAACCTAAAAAATCAATTTTAAAACTTATAGAAGAAATGATGGAACATGATTTAAATTTATATAAAAAAAATAAGCAGAATAAATGAAATGTAGAATTTTAGTTGCTGGTCAAGAGGGAATGGTCGGAAACGCGATATGTAGGCTTTTAAAAAAAAAAAAATTTAATTTAATAAATTGTAAAAGAAAAGATTTAGATTTTACATCACAAAATTCTGTAGAAAAATGGTTTAAAAAAAATAAACCAAAAATAGTAATTAATGCTGCTGGAAGAGTGGGTGGAATTTTAGATAATAATAATTATCAAGACGATTTTTTATATGTCAATTCTATGATTGGTTTAAATATTATAAACTCATCATTAAGAAATAATGTTAAAAAATTAATTAATTTGGGTTCATCATGTATTTATCCAAAAGCAGTGAAACAACCAATTAATGAAAAGTCACTTTTGTCTTCAGCACTTGAAAAAACTAATGAGGGCTATGCATTATCAAAAATAATTTCACTTAAATATTGTCAATATTTAAATAAGAAATACAAAAAAAATTTTATTTCAATTCAACCCGCAAATCTTTATGGCGTTGGCGATAACTTTGATTTAAAATCAGGTCATGTTTTGCCAGCACTGGTTAAAAAATTTTATTTAGCAAAACATTATAAAAAAGAATCAGTAGAAGTTTGGGGATCTGGAAAGGTTAGAAGAGAATTTCTTAATGTAGAAGATTTAGCTGATGCTGTTTATTTTTTATTAAAAAGAAAGATAAGTCATGATTATATAAACATAGGGACTGGTGAAGATATTTCCATAAAGAATCTTGCTTATATGATTAAGAAAAAAGTTAATTATTCAGGAAAAATTATTTTTAATAAAAAGTATCCTGATGGTGTAAAAAAAAGAATAGTCAATTCCGAAAGAATAAAAAAATTAGGCTGGAGACCAAAAATTAGATTAAATGAAGGTTTAGAAAAATTTTGTAAATATTATTCTTCAATAATTTTTCCAAAAGAAAAAAAATTATAATTTTTTTCTTTTGATACTTGTTATTAAAAAAGAGTAAATAAAAATAGTCAAAATTATTGTGTATAAAATGTCTACTTTTAAAAAATTTAGTATAATAGGTGCTGATATCAATAAAATTATTATTGTTAAAGTTGATTTGTAAGAGAATTTTAATAATAATAAATGATGTAAATGAAGTCTATCAGGGCTTAATGGATTTTTTTTTTTTAAAACTCTCATAAAAAAAAGTCGTATTAGATCAATACCTGGAATTAACATAAATATTACGACTTCATCTGAAAAATTAATGATATTTAAATTATACAATTTTATAAATACGTAACTTACTATAAAAGCCAAAAGTAAAGATCCACTATCTCCAAGAAAAGATTTATTTTTAAAGTTTAAATAACCATAAGAAACTAAACTTATTAAGAGTATTTTGATGAGAATTATGTCTAGATAAAAAATTAAAATACACATAAAAATAATTGTTGAATATGAACATGATTGCAGATTGATTCCATCAAACATATTAAAGGCATTCAAATAAACCAAAAAACAAAAACATGTAAAAATAATAGAAAATTCTGATAAATAAAAAATACTATCAAAAAATGAAAATTTAATTTTATCTAAAATTAATTTTTCATCTAAAAAAAGAATCAATATTATTAAAAGAGTAATTATAAAAAATTTTATAGCTGCAGATATATTTAGTTTATCATCTAAAAACCCCAAAATAAATATTGCAAAGCAGCTTAAAAAAAACAAAATAAAATTGAACTGATTTTTAAATAAAATCTCGTTTAGGAATAACTTTTCGTTAAAAAAAATACTCAATGAATAAAAAATTAAATTTATAAAAATTATAGTTCCTCCAGCTAAAGGAACCGGTTTTTTATGAAGTTTTCTTTTTGAGTCAGGTTTGTCAATATTTATATGAAAAAATTTAATATCTTCGAAATAGAGAATAAAAATTAAATTTAATGCTATAAATAATAAAATTATAAAAAAATCATTCTCCATTTTTTTTCAACAATTCTTTATTTTTAATAAAAATAAAAAAAGTACTAATTACGATAAAATCAATACTAAAAACTGCAAAAGAAGTTTCTAAAATAGATCTCATAAGTAACAATAGAATAATTAATGTACTTAATTTAATTTCTAATGAACGTTTATTATAATTGATGATAAGGTTATCAAATACTTTAACTAAACATGACAAACAAAATATCAAATAAAAAAATGTTCCAAGTATTCCTGAAGATGTAAGAGCATATAATAGTCCATTAGACGCTGATTGGTTAATCAAAAATCTATCAGCCTGAGCACCAAAACCAAGAAATTCAAATTCATTTTTAAATTTACTAATTAAAGACTTCCAATCTTCTACTCTTCCTGATGAAAAAGTTAGAGGATCTATTTGTCTGATATATCTTTTTTCTTTTTTACTTTTAACTTTACTTTCATATTCGACTTTTTCAGTATTCATCTGAATTGGAAAATTAGTTTTTACATAAACAAATGAATAGAAAACAAAAATTGGAACGATTATGTATAATGATATATATTTTAAAACACCGACATTATTTTCGATAAAATAATTAAAAACTATAAAGGTTAGCAGCAATACCGTTACTGTTCTATTTTGAAAAAGTAGAATTAGTAAAACAATAATAATATAAAAAGAATATTTTAAAATTTGATGTTTATTAAAAAAATTTTTAAAAGCCAGTAATATAATTATATAAATCAGCAAAAAAGTTCTAGCACTTCCACTTGATCTAGGTCCAATTTTCCCCAAAAAATTTTCACCTTTAATATCTCTATAGGAGTATAAATATGTTGTATTTTCTGAAGTCCAAAAACCTATGAATGATTGTTTATTCAAATAAATAACAAGAGTTAAAAAAAAAATATTTACATAAATAAAAATCATTAATAATTTTTTATTGGATAATTGATTAGCAAGGTTTAGTATGAGCAAAATATTCATTGCAGAAATTATTAATCCTAAATTTAAGAGAGAATTTTGAGTGAATATTAGCCCAGGTATTTGAAAAATAAAATAAAGAAATAAACAAAAAAAAGAAAAATTAGTTTTTAAATTATCTTTATTAATTTTTAAAAGATTTAAAATTAAAAGAAACGGAAATATTATAATAATCATTAACTGCCTCAAACAATTAATAATTTCATTAAAAGTTGGTATTAGATCAAATTTGTAAATTTTTAAAAAATTATAAATATCCTGAATGTTTGTTGAAATTGAAACCCAACAAGAAATAAAACTAATAATAAGAAATATTTGAGTATAATTATACTTTTTAAAGTTAGTCATTTTTTGACATTTTTTGATTAATATAAAGCCATAAACCAAATGGATAAAACAAAATCAATGATAACCAATTATTATAAAAATTACCCGATGGTATAAGTGGAAACAAATTTAAAATAATTCCAATATTTATAAAATAAAAACATAAGTCGTAATTATTCAAATTTTTTTTAAGTAAAATTTTAATGTTCTTTTTGAGTATATAAATGAAAAAGATTACCACTAAAATAAAGGTTAATAGACCTGTATCTGATAATATTTGAAAATAAATGCTGTGTGGATGAGTTGAACACTTTAATTCATTATTTCTATTAAAGAAACTACTTTTTTTTTTGTGACTTGATTTATCTTTATCGTTTTTAAAATTTAATGAATTGTTTTTTAAATTATTACACGCTAAATAAAAAGTTTTAATACCAGAGCCTTTAAAAACATTTTTTTTAAATATCTGAATGGCTGTATATACAAAATCTTCATGTTCCTTGGAATAATATCTAATTATTTTCTTTTCAGGGATTGTCTGCTCCCAATTGGGTTGAACAATACCTAATTGCATTAAAGTATAATCAATATATTTGAATCTAAAACCTTCATTGAATATTAAAAGACATGATAAAATTAATATCCCAAAGATAGTAAACTGAAATTTCTTCTTTATTATCAAAAAATAAAATATTGAAAAAATTATAAATAAAAATAAAGCGGTTCTCTCTGTAGTCAAAAAAATCACTACCCCAGTGATTGCAAAATAAAAATAGTTGAGTTTTTTGAAATTGAAAAAATAAAGAAGAGATATAAAAAAAGGAAGCAATCTTACAAGATAACTGCCAAGTTTTTTTTCATCATTAAAAAAACTTGTTATATGATGTACACGTCCTGTATCTGAACCTTGATAAAAATAAATTGATGGGTAATTGAAAAAATTTTTTAAAAAAAAATACTGAAAAAAAGAATCCATAATTACTATTATAAAAGTTAAACTTATTGAATACAAAAGTACTTTTTTAAAAAAATCATATTTTTTTAATAAATAAAAGATTCCCAAAGCAAACAAAAAGTATCTAAAATAAAAAAATGAGGGTAAAAAAGAATCTTTAAATGAAATTGAAAAAAATAAGCTTATTAATATTAGTAAATAAAAAATGAAGAAAAAATAAATCTTTTTTCTTATATCATAAAATAATTTATTACTTTCCTTTCGAAGAAATAAAATCAAAATGACTAGAGATATTAACGAAGCAGATAAATCTGCAAAAAGAATACTTATACTAAGTGATAATGGAAAAAAAAAAACTAAAATAATTAAGAGTTTATCTATTTTATTTGTTTTAAGAATAAATTGATCTAAAATTAATTTCATTTATAAAGTGTTTTAAATATCTAATTATATTAGATTATAAAAGCTATATTAAATTAAATTTAATATACAAGAATTGTTTTTTTTAATTAAGATTTTGATAAATAAATAATATAGAATATGAGAGCATTATGGCTAGTATCATTTAGGCCAATAGGTAAATCGAAAATTAATGATCGTTATCAAAGTATGTTTGTAGACTCTGTAAAAGATTTAGATTTTGACATAACGTTTAGTTTAACTCAATTCGATGAAGCAAATGTAAAAAATTTTATAGAAGAAAAAAAAATTAAGAATTTTTATATTAATATTCCAAAAAAAAATTTACCTGAGGGTAAGAAATATTCTAATAAATTAATGCTAGATAATGCGCTTGATCAATACATTAAAAATGAATTTGATTTTTTGATATTTTCAACAGCTGATATTATTTTGCCAAAGAAATTATTTACTATTTTATCAAAAGTAAAATATAATAATTTTTGTTCGTTTATTTATCCCAATTTACACATAAAAAATGGTCAATTAAAAAATAAATTTTGGCCTTACTACGGAATTGATTTAATTATTTTCAAAATTTCAAAGGAGAAAGCAATTAAATTTAAAGAAATTATTAGAAGTTATGATCAATATGATTGGGGAATTATCGAGAATTTTTATATTGCAGCAAGTGAGGCTTTAAATTTAAAAAGATTTAATTTGTTTAAATATTGCAATGTAATGAAATATGAAAATGATTTTGAATCTTTTAATGAGGACAGAATTTGGCAAAAAAAAAGTTGGAAAGAAAATCAAAAATATTTTTTAAATTTTTTAGGTGAAAATAAGCTAAGTAAATTATATGCGTATGGATCATATTATTATTTACTTTATAAACTTTTTAATTTTAAAGATTTAAATTTTAATTTATTTTTGTCTTATTTAATATTTTATCCATATAACCTATTAAAAAAATTTATCAGTTATTTTAAGTAGTACTATTTCATTTTCTTTTTGGCTAAAAAATAAAAGTGATTTTGTTTTTCAATTAAGTTTCCACTATAAAATTTATTTTTTATAATTTTTGTCTCAAAATTGTTTGATATTTCTCTTTTAAGTTTTTTAAAATATTTAAGATTATCGATATTTTCAAAATATTCTTGAAAACTAATCAATAAGTAATTACTATTTTTTATAATAATCTCAAACTTTTTTCTAAATTTAATTGGTGTTTCAGATATTGACCAGTTAGCAATAAACAATGAATAAGATCTATGATTTTCTAAATTTTGAAATTTTTTTAAATTTGAACTTAAAAAAAAATTATTTTTTTTGGTAAAACCAACGTTTAAATTATTATATTTTAAATAATAAAATTGAAGTAAATTAACGTAATAAGTATCAAAACAAGTGTAATTAATTTTTCGATTTATTATTGAAAAAATTCTAGCCATACATCCATAACCTGCACCAAACTCAAAAACTTTTTTAATTTTCTTAACATCCAAATTAAATTCATCTATTAATATGCTTAAATGAAAAACATGATTAATTCTATTTCCAGAACTACTAGGATATAAGAAATATCTTATGGGGTTTCCCACATCATCTTCAATTAGTAATTTCTTATAAAAATTCCATTTAGTACTATTTTTAAGAATTTTGAGTTCATTATAAATAAATAGTCTGTTATGAATAAAAAACATTTTTTGAATAAAACTTTCTCTCAAAAAATTTATAATTTTTTTTTTTTTAAACAATCTTACAATATTAAGATTAGATTTTTTATGGGTTTCTGTTAACCCCGATTTTTCAAGCTTATAATTGATTATTTTTGGATAAATTAATTTTAAAATTTTTTCATTTTTTTCTGAATTTAATGTTTTATTTAAGAAAAAAAAACTCAAATAGGAGGCTAACTTTCTTAATATTGAACTAATCATTCCTTATAAAAATACTTAAAATTAATAAAATAAGAATTATATAAAATAAATTTTCAAAATTTATTGAAAAGTAAAGAGTAATTAAAAAAATCAATATATAAAAATAATGTATAAATAAATTTTTAATAATTTTTTTTAGTAAATTTAATCTAAAGAAAAGTAATATAACTTCCTTTAACAATATTAAAAAACTAACTTCAATTATTGAAAATTTGTTGGATGTTAAAAAATATAAAGACATCAAAAAAAACGGCATAAGTAAAAACTCTATCTTTAGGTTTCTTTTTAAAGTCTTTGATGCCTCAAATTTGGTAATCAATATATGAGATGTACATGAAAAAATTGCACATAATGAAAAAATTTTAGTTAACAACAAAATTTTTTGATTATATTGATCACTTAACCAGAAATTTAAAAAAAATTCATACAGAGGAAATAGAAAAAAAATTAAAATTGGTATTACTTGTAAGAAAATTTTAAGAGAATAATTAAAAATATCATTATCTTGATTCTTACTTGATAAATTTGTTAGGAGATAAGCGCTAAAACCTTTAGATATAATGCTAAGTTTACCGGTTAATTGTTGTGGAATAGAGTAAATAGCTATTGCTATAGGACCTAAAAAAATTTTAACTAAATACTTATCAAATAGATCATAGAAATGAACAAGGATGCTATTTAAAGTAAGCCATCTAGCATTTTTTTTCAAATTCAAAAAAAGTATTTGATTATTTGATTTTATCATTAAATTTTTTGTTAAAATAAATAAGACCATAAACAAAATTGATAAAGTTTTAATAATTAATGAAAAAATAATTAAATCTTTCAATGAAAGATCTCCATAAATTAGTAGTATTAATGAGGGGAGAGATAGCGCCAAACTAAAAAACATAAAATTAAAAAAACTTAAAAATTTAAACATTCGATTGCCTTGAAAAATGCCTTCTAAACTTGCATATAAAATTGACAAGACTATTCCAAATAAGACATACGATGCCAATTTAGCACTTATTAATTTTGAAATAAAAGATAATTGATTAAATTTTAGAAAAATAATTAAAAAGGAAAGAGTTATAATTATGACGAAAAAAGTATACCTTATACCTTGAAAACTAATTTCCTTATTTTTTTTTGGATAATTATTAATACTTACAGCAATAGATTTACCAATTCCAAAGTTTAAAACTGATGAAATAATTAGTAAGAAATGAAAAATTATATAATTTCCATAATTTACAACTCCAGCAATATTTAAATGAACTGGAATAGATATTAGTGATAATACAATTGAAAAAATTCCTGGCAAAGATAGAATTGAGCTACTAATTAATAATCTATAAATTTTTTGTTTCATTAAAATATTTTTGTAAATTAGATTTTATGAAATTATAAGTTATATTTTCCATTGAATAGAATTTTTTATAAAAAATCCTATCTCTTTTAGACTTTTTTTTTAGTTGATTAAAATTTTTAAAAACAATTTTTAGTGTTTTAATAATATTAGTTTTATCATTTGCTATAAATGGAGGATTTTTTTTATTTAATTTAATACCCTCAATTCCTTTTGAAGATGATATTACTATAGTTCCAAGTATTAAAGCTTCAATTATTTTAATCCTTGTACCTGATCCAAATTTTAAAGGGACACACATGCAGGTCGCATTATAAATTAGATCATATAGATTTTTTTTTGATACTATCCCCTTATTAATTAACCAGGGAAAATTTTTATTATATCCTCCACCAGTTAAAACAAGTTTTATTTTGGGAAATTTTTTAAAAACAAATGGCATTATTTGTTGATTTAAAAAATCTATCGCATCTTTATTAGGTTTATAAAGATATGATCCAGAATAGATTATATAAAACTGTAGTTTTTTTTTTTGTAATTTTTTATCATTAATATTTACAGCATTTGGGTAAATTTCTGTTTTTTTTTTATATAGTTTATATATTTTGTTTTTTTCTTTAATTGATACAGTTGTTGAATAATTTGAAAATTTCAAAACTAAGTTTTCAAGAAATTTAGTTAGTTTATAAATAAATTTATTTGAAAATTTTTTTCTAATTTCTGACTCTACACTATGTGAAATATAAATAATCTTGCAATCAGGTATTATTAATTTTAAAAAAAATATTGTGGTAAAGCTATAAAATATCCAACTTGCTCCTTCAATTATAACAAGTTTGTTTTTTGAAGATCTTATATACTTACAAATTTCAACTATTAAGTTAGGTAATTTTAAAATCTTATTTATTGGTGTTTCCTTTTTAATAAATATTGTTGTTATATTTTTATTATTGATTTTTTTAATGTGTGATAATTGAAACAACCTCTTTTTTTTGGGCCAACTTTTAAATCTACTATTAACAACTGTAGAAGATCCCATATTATTAGGTATTATAGGAAAAAAAGTGACAAACGCTGTTTTGTTGTTGATCATAAATAAGTATATTTTTTATATCAGACCTTGTAATTAATATTTGCCTTTTTTTTTAAAATTACTATAACACCTTTGCCTGGTAATTATTGCGAAAGTGTTATACCCGATCCCATTCCG
>MDTD01060904.1_pt1 | contig 13186 bp, 14 predicted proteins | sample 811221 | NCBI WGS metagenome assembly MDTD01 (sample SAMN05326646, study PRJNA326480) | marine metagenome | isolation source: seawater | place: Pacific Ocean: South West | collected 2011 | reverse complement strand
ATTTTTGATAGTTTCAATATTTTCTAGAGGGAGAATAAATTCAATTAAATCATTATTGTTAATTTTGTTCCAATTTTCATAAAAGTAATTATTATTAAAAATAAAAATATCATTTTCTTTAATCAAAATAGGCAAAACATATAATTCATTATTTGAAATCTCAGAATACAGAATTCCTCTTTTGTAAAATAGATCATGTATTTTTTCTTTATCGAATGCGATATTAAAATTTACCAAATTATCGTTATTTTTTTTATTAGGGGGATTTGTAATTTGATAATAAGTAACTAATTGTTTAACTACGGTAAAATTAAGATTAGAAAGTTTATCAATGTCCTCCTTTAGTAAGATTTTGGCGATCAATTGATTAAAACCTTTTTTAATAGCTAAGTTGGTCAAGGCTTTACTTGTTAATTTATCATTTTTTTCAATCTGAATATTATTAACATTAAATAAATTATTTTTTGAAAAAAGAGTTTCAGTTTTAAAAAAAACAATTAAAATAAAAATTATTTTGTGTAATTTCATAAAAATAAATCAATTTATAAATGAAAAAAAATGAAAATAGTTATAAAAAAAGTGGTGTTAACATATCTTTAGCTAATAAATTGGTTAAACATATATCTAATATATCTAAAAAAAATGTCAAAAAAACGAAAAGTGGTTACAAAAAAGATATAATAGGTGGATTTGGATCTTTATTTGATATTAGCAATATTAAAATCAAAGATCCCGTAATAGTTTCTTGTACAGACGGTGTTGGGACTAAAGTCGATCTAGCTAATAAATATAAAAAATTTGATAGTATTGGAATTGATTTAGTTGCCATGTGCGTTAATGATTTAATAGTTCAAGGAGCAAAGCCGTTATTTTTTTTAGATTACATAGCAGTAGGTAAATTAGATTTACATAAAACCAAAAAAATTTTAAGTGGTATTTTTAAAGGATGTGAAATATCTGATTGTAAGTTAATAGGTGGTGAAACTGCAGAGATGCCAGGAATTTATTCTAAAAATAAATTTGATTTAGCTGGTTTTAGTGTTGGGATAGTTTCAAAAAAAAAAATTCTTGATAAAAACAAAGTAAGAAAAAATGATGTCATTTTAGCAATACCTTCAAACGGGATACACTCAAACGGTTTTTCATTAGTAAGGTCAATTTTAAAAAAAAACCAATTACCTAATAATTTAAAAAAAGAAATTCTAAAACCTACAAAAATTTATACAAAGGAAATTTTAAGGCTAACTAATAAAAATCTCATTAATGCTGCAGCACATATTACTGGTGGTGGATTAGTTGAAAACTTACTTAGATCTATTCCGCAGCATTTAACTTTAAATATTGATCTAGCAAAAATTAGAATATTAAAAATCTTTAAATGGTTAAAAACAAAAAAAATTTCAGATAAAGAAATGATAAAAACTTTTAATTGTGGAGTGGGTTTTTGTATCATTGTAAAAAAAAAAGATATAGCAAAAATACAGAGAATATTTCCAAAGAAATATATGCCTTATGAAATTGGTTATATTTCAAATGAAAAAATTAAAATAAATTTATCCAATTCTCTTCAATGGTAAAAAAAAGAACTTGTGTTTTTATATCAGGCAAAGGATCAAATCTTAAAAATCTTATAAAAAGATCGAGAGACAATAATTTTCCAATTAAAATCAATTTAGTAATAAGTAATAATAAAAATGCGTATGGTATTAATTATGCGAAGAAATTTAAAATACCCTTTGTTTACGTCAATACTAATATTCGATTTTATGAAAATGTAATTCTATCTTATTTAAAAATGTATAAAATTTCCTTCATTTGTCTTGCGGGGTATATGAAAATTATTTCAAAAAATTTAATTAAAATTTATGAAAAAAAAATTATTAATATTCACCCTTCACTTCTTCCAAAATTTAAAGGCCTAAATACTTTTTCTAGAATGTTAAAAAATAATGAAGTCAAAGCGGGTTGTACGGTGCATTATGTAAATGAAAAATTAGATAGTGGAAGCAAAATTGTTCAAAAGTCTTTTTTTATAGGTGATAATGATGATGAGAAAATTTTGAGAGTTAAAACACAAAAACTTGAGTATAAAGCTTTTCCAGAGAGTATTATAAAGATTTTCAGAAAAAGTTAATTTTTAAAAAAAATTCTATTTCTTTTTTTGCGTTTTCAATTGAGTCTGACCCATGTACAGAATTTTTATCTATTGAGATACCATATAATTTTCTAATAGTGTTTTCTTCCGCGTCTTTAGGATTTGTTGCACCCATTAATTTTCTATTTGCTTTTATCCCATCATTTCCTTCTAAAATCATAACAACTATCGGACCTGAGGAAAGATAAGCGCATAAATCATTATAGAAAGGTTTAGATTGATGCACCTTGTAAAATTCCGCTGCTTCATCTTTAGTGATATGAATTTTTTTGCTATCTTTAATCTTAAAATTATTTTTAGTAAAAATATTTTTAATTTTTTCAACTAAATTTCTCTCAACTGCATCTGGTTTTATAATCGATAAAGTTTGTTCCATATTACTCATAATTTTCTTCTATTAGTTGATTTAATAATCTCACTCCAAACCCTGTTGCTCCACCTGAATTTAAAGCTCCTCCATATTTTGAAAATGCCATACCAGCTATATCAAGATGAGCCCAAGGAGTTTTATTTAAAATGAATCTCTGTAGAAATTGTGCAGCTGTAGTTGACCCGGCGCCACCAACATAATTTATATTTTGTACATCAGCATTTTTAGAGTCCATAAGTTTATCATAATTTTTATGAAGTGGCATTCTCCACAATTTTTCTTCAACTTTATCTCCAGCATTTAAAATCTGTTTAGAAAGCTTGTCATCATTTGAAAAGAGTCCAGCGTATTCAGATCCTAGGCAAACTATTATAGCTCCCGTTAAAGTAGCTAAATCAACTATAAATTTTGGTTTAAATTTTTTTTCAGTATAAGTTAGAGCATCTGCTAAAACTAATCTTCCTTCTGCGTCTGTATTTAATACTTCAATGGTTTTTCCACTAAACGATTTTACAATATCCCCAGGTCTTTGAGCAACACCGCTAACCATATTTTCCACTAAGCCAACAACTCCAACTGCATTAACTTTTGCTTTTCTCAATGCAAGGCTTTTCATTAAACCAACCACAGCTGCAGAGCCTGCCATATCATATGTCATATCTTCCATAAATCTGGCTGGTTTAAGTGAATAACCTCCAGTATCGAAGGTGACACCTTTTCCCACAAAAGCTAAAGGTTTAGAGTTATTTTTTGCACCGTTCCATTCAATTGTAACAAGATATGATCCTCTAATACTTCCCATACCCACTCCGAGCAAAGCATTCATACCGAGTTTTTTTAATTTTTTTTTATCAAATACACTCACTTTGAGGCCATCTTTCTTAAGTGAATTTAATCTTTTAGCATACTCATCAGGATGCAAAATGTTTCCAGGTTCTGAAACTAAATCTCTCGCAAAAAAAGTTCCTTCCTCTATGGCTTTAAATTTTATTTGGTTTTGAGATGAAGGTTTGTTCTTACTACCGAAAACATTTATTATTATTTTGGTTGATTTTTTTTTAGTTTTATACTTTTTAAATTCGTATGATTTTAATTTAAGTCCGTGAAGAAAGTGTCCAACAAAATTTTCATACTTGCTACCAACAATATCTGTATTTAATGAGAATTCAATATTTTTTCCTTGATTCAATCTCCCAAAAAGCTCTGCTCCTAAATTTTCTATATCTGAAATTTTTAAATTATTTTTAATTGAAATTAGTATTATTTTTTTTTTTGAGTTAATTTCAAAGACTAATAAATTTTTTTTTAAATCACTAGTTTTTAATAAATCATTTATGTAAGAAAATTCTTGGCTCGATATGTTCTTTTTAAGACCACTAATATTAAATTTATCGTTTGTGAACAGGATTAGACTGGATTGAGATTTGCTCTGCGTTTTGTTGGAATAATCAATTTTGATAGACATATATTTAAATCGTTACCTTTAAAGAGTTTGTATATGTTCAAAAATATGAGATTTCAATGGTAAATTTGTCAATGTTCACTCTTAAGTTGAATTTACATTAGGTATAGATTAATTATACGTAAAACAAATGCTTGAAAATAAGATTTATCAAAATTTTTTTTTAGAAATTTTTAAAACATTCTTTACCATTATTTTTGGATTATCCGTCATTTCTCTTACGGTAAGAGCAGTTAATTTTTTAGACTTAATCGTTGATAGTGGGTACCCAATTGTCACTTATTTCAAATATTCTTTTTTAAATCTTTTTGGTCTCGCCCCTAAGTTCGTGCCCTTAGCTTTTCTTTTAGCTATAATAATTTTTATTTTTAAACATATTGGTAACAGGGAGCTAGATGTTTTATGGATATCTGGCGTTAAAAAAATTCAAATTGTAAATTTATTTTTTTTATCATCAATCGCGGCTGTTGTTTTATATTTAATTTTTTCAATTTTTTTAACTCCTTATGCATTAAACAAATCTAGATACTTATTAAGTAAAGATAATCTCAACTCCTTTTTACCAACAATACGATCAAATCAATTTAGCGACTCTTTTAAAGGATTTACTTATATTGTCGAAAAAAAATTTAACAATGAAATAAAAAATGTTTTTTTACATGATAAAGGTAAAAATTTAAAAAATCTTACCTCCTCTTATGAAGATATAACTGATGTTACAGTCGTAGCTAAAGAAGGTGTAGTATTAAACAGAGAAATGATTCTTATTGAAGGTCAGATTATTTCTTCAAAAAAAAACAACGAAGAAAATGAAATTTTAAAATTTAGTCAATTAAAAATTGATTTAGGAAATTTTATCACAACAACAATAAAACAACCAAAATTACAAGAAACTTCTACTTTAAAACTTTTAAATTGTTTTTTAAATAAAAATGTAGAATTAAATTTTTGTAAAAAAGACTCAAAAAAGGAAATTATACCCATTCTTATTAGGAGAACTATCTTACCGTTTTATATTCCCGTTATAGCTTTAATTTGTTCATTTTTACTTTTGAAAAATCAACGAAATTTCTTAAACAGAATTTTTATATTTCTTATAAGTTTTTTAACATTGATTATGACCGAATTAATAATTAGATATACAGGTATTAATTATTTTTTAAGATTAGCATATATTATTCTTCCTTTTATTATGATGGCTTTATTTTACTTTTTACTATTATATAAATTCTTTAATGAGCCAAAAAAATCATGAATAATATAATCTTAAAATATATTTTATTTAATTTTATTAAGTCATTATTTTTAGTTGTATTAGTTATTTTTTGTTTTGGTATAATTTTAAACTTATTTGAAGAAATTGAATTCTTTAAAAATTTGAATGTCGATATTTTTAAACCTTTAATTTTAACAAGTTTATTTGTTCCTAGCCTAATATTAAAATTATTACCGTTTATTATATTTCTTTCAAGTATGTGGTTTATAATTAAAATTAGAGAAAACAATGATTTTTTAATTTTAAAAATATATGGATTTTCTAATTTAAAAATATTTTCAATTCTAGCGATAACTTCATTTTTAATTGGTTGTATTGTCGTAACAATTATTAGTCCTATAACTTCTACGATGGTAAAATATTATGAAATAACTAAATCTCAATATGCTAGAGATATTGATCATTTGGTTACCTTTAATCAAAACGGTCTATGGATAAAGGAGCCCATCAAAGACGGTAATCGAATTATCTCTGCTGTAAGTATTGATGGGTCTCAAATTAAAGATACTACAATATTTGAATTTGATTATGATCAAAAACTTAAAAAAAAAAATTTTCTCAGAGTCAATTGATATTTCTAAAAAAAAATGGATATTATCCAATGTAAAAGTATTTAGTTTTTCAAATCAAATATTAGAAAAGAAAACATTTGATCAGCTTGAAATTTTGTCAATGTATGATTTAGAAAAAATTACAAGTTTATTTAGCAATTCTGATACTATTTCATTTCTAGACCTTTTTTTAAATTACGAAACTTTTTTGAATAATGGTTATAGTAAACAATTTTTAGATCAAAGTTTTCATACGATGCTATCGCTGCCATTTCTTCTATTTTTGATGACTTCTATTGCTACTATTTTGACTATGCATACTAATAAAAGGACAGAAAATTTTAGATACATAATTATAGGATTGATAACGTGTGTGATAGTTTATTATCTTAAAGATCTTTTAATAGCTCTTGGAAAAACAGATAGAATACCAATTATCTTGTCAATTTGGGCACCAGTGCTAACATTGAGTTTTTTCACCTTAATTGGAGTGGTGCAAATAAATGAAAAATAAATTTTTTATAATTCTTTATTTGTTTTTTTATTCCACAAATTTATTTGCAGATAGTTTGTCAATTCAGGCAAAAAATATTTCAATCGACAAAGATATGGAAACGTCAATTTTTAAAGATGAAGTTACTGTGAAATCTGATAAAAAATTAATAAAAAGTGACTATGTTAAGTATAACAAAAAATTGGGATATCTATTAATTAAAGATAATATTTTAGCCACAGATGATAAAGATAATTCAATTCAAGCTTCAACAGCCGAATATTATGAAGAAAGTAAAATATTAAAAACATCTGGAAAAACTAAAATTATTACTTCTGATAAATATATATTAGAAGGAAGCAATATTACAATTGATAATAAAAATAATTTGATTAAATCAAAAGAGAATTCTATCCTAACAGATTTAGATGGAAATACAATTTATCTAGAAAACTTTGAATACCAAACTTCAGAAAATATTTTTAAGTCAATTGGTTTTGTAAAAATTGATGATAATAAAAAAAATAGTCTAGAATTTTCTCAAATATATATTGATACGAAAAAAAATGAAATTATTGGCTCTGATATCAAAGCATTTTTGAATGATGAAAATTTTAAAATATCTGAAAAAAATAAACCTCGAGTTTTTGCAAATAATTTTAATTCAAATAAAGAAAAAAGTACTTTTGTAAAAAGTATTTTCACATTGTGTGATTATAGAGAAAACGATAAATGTCCTCCATGGTCAATTCAGTCATCAAAAATGTTGCATGATAGTAAGAAAAAAACAATTTATTACGATAATGCTGTAATTAAAGTTTACGATGTACCTATTTTTTATATTCCAAAGTTATCTCATCCTGATCCTACTGTAGAAAGAAGATCAGGATTTCTTCCTCCATCTATTTCAGATACTAAAAATTTAGGAGAAAGTATTTCTATTCCATATTTTTTTGATATTGAAAAAAATAAGAACTTTACACTTACTAGTAGACTATACACTACAGAAAACCCTCTTTTTCTTGGAGAATATCATCAGGTTTTAAAAGATTCATTTTTTATGGCTGATTTTGGTTTCACTGAAGGATATAAAAAAACTAGCTCTACTAAAAAAGGAGGAGAAAAATCACATATCTTTGCAAAATTTGCAAAAAATTTTAAAGGTAAGAATAATTCTGAGAATTCATTAAGTTTATCTATTCAAGATATATCTAATGATAAATATTTAAAATTATATAAAATCAAATCTAATTTAGTGGATTATAACAATGATGTTTTAGAGAGTTCTTTAAAATTTTTACATCAAACAGAAGACGTTTTTTTTAGTTTAGATGCATCAGTTTTTGAAACAACAAAAGAGAACTATGAAGATAAGTATGAGTTTGTAGTACCTGAAATCACATTTGATAAAAACTTATTCAATAATGAACAATTTGGAAGTTTAGATTTACAAACAAATTTAAAGATTCGCAATTACGAAACAAATAAATTGGAGAATTTTTTAGTTAACGATTTTGACTGGGAGTCTAATGAATTTAATTTTAATTCAGGTTTTAACTCTAAATTTTTAGCAAATTTTAAAAACATCAACTACGAAGCAAAAAATGTTTCAAAATTTAAAGAAAAGAACACTAGTGAGTTTTTTAGCTCTGTTGGGCTTTTAACTGATATAAATTTTAGTAAAACAAAAGGTTCTACTGAGCATTTTTTGACACCTAAACTTTTATTAAGATTATCTCCAGGGAGTATGAGAAAACAAGAAAATGGAAACAAGCTAACCCCATTGTCAGCTTTTAATTTAAATAGAATTGATGATATTAGAAATTACGAAACTGGAGTCAGCGGAACATTAGGTTTTGATTATGAAATAAAACAAGGAGATAGTAACTTTGATTTATCTATTGCACAGGTAATCAATGAGAAAGAAAATAATAAAATGGCTGATATAACTAGCTTAAATGAAAAACTTTCTGATTTGGTTGGTTCTAGTAAATATAAAGTAAATGAAAATTTTGATATAAAATATGATTTTTCTATTGATCAAAATTACCAAGATTTTAATTACAATGAATTAAGCACTACTTTTAAATATAATTTTGTAGATTTAAATTTTGGATATTTACAAGAGAAAAAGCATTTAGGTAATCAAGATTATTTTACCACTAAAATTGATCTTAAGAACAAAGAAAATGGTCTATTTTCATTTGAAACTAAAAGAAACTTAATAACAAATTCTGCTGAATTTTATAATTTAAGTTACGAATATTTAAATGATTGTTTGAGAGCTGGTTTAGTCTTCAGAAGAGAATTTTATAATGACTCTGAACTAGAACCTGAAAATTCTCTTCTTTTTAAAATTACACTAACACCATTCGGCAATTTAAATTCACCAACATTTAGTAACTAATGAAATTTTTTCATATTAATTTTTTTATTTTAATATTATTTTTTTCAACAAATCTCTTAAGTAGTATTGAAAATAAAATCGTCTTAAAGGTGGAAAATCAAATTATAACTAATTTTGAAATTAAAAATAAAATTTTAACTTCTCTGGTTTTAGCAGGTGAAGAAATTAATCAAAATAATATTAATAAATTAAAAAAAGATGTTTTAAATATATTGATTGATACTAAAATTAAAAAAATTGAAGTTGCAAGATACAAAATTAAAAAAGATATTCCTAAAATAGAATCTTATATTAGTTCAATTTACGCTGATGTACCGTCTTTGAAAAAAAAATTATCCAAAAATAATTTGGATTATGAATTATTTTTTGAAGATTTAGCAATTCAATTTATGTGGCAAGAATTGATATACAATATTTATTCAAATAGGATTAATAATGTTGATTATACATCAATGAATAATGAAATTACTAAATATATTAAAGAGGCCTCTGAAGTCGAAGAGTTTAGAATTTCAGAAATAGAAATTCCTATAAATAATAATGAAAAATTAGAAAAAAAAATTTCAGATATTGAAAAAGAAATTAAAGATTTGGATTATGATCAAATTGTTTTAAAGTATAATAATCAAAGTCTAAACTTTTCTAGCTCTGATTTAGGTTGGATAAGTTCTACTTCATTAGATCCTCAAATTAATCAGATAATCAGTAAAATGAAAGTTGGTAATTTAACAAAGCCAATTATAAGACAGGATAGTATAATTATCTTAAAACTGTCAGACAAAAGATTTTCAAAAAAACAAAATATAGATGCGGCTAAGTTAAAAAAAAACTTTATAAACAAAAAAAGAAATGAACAATTTAATCTCTACTCTAGAAGTCATTTGTCTAAACTTAAAAATAATAGTTTAATTGAATATAAATGACAAAAAAAATCTTACTTTTAAGCGGTGATCCAAACAGTATCAATTCAGAAATAATTTATAAAAGCTGGAAAAAACTGGATACTTCTATAAAAAAACAACTTTATTTGATTGGAAACGCTAAACTTTTAAGAGCTCAGTTTCAAAAGCTTGGTTATCATCTTAAATTAATAAAAATAAATAGCATTAAAGAAAAAGCAAAAACAAATCATCTTAAAATAATAGATATAGATATTAAATTTAATAAACCTTTTGATGTTTCTAAAAAAAATAGATCCAAATTAATACTAAAAAGTTTAAATCTAGCTCACCACCTAGCAGAAAAAAGAGAAGTTTTAGGAATAATAAATTGCGCTATAGATAAAAAACTTTTAGGAAAAAAAAATTCAGGTGTCACAGAGTACTTAGCATCAAAATGTAAAATTAAAAATCACAGTGAAGTTATGCTAATTAGAAATAAAAACTTATCAGTAATACCAATTACCACTCACATAGATATCAAACAAATCTCAAGAAACATAAGTTTAACAAAGATTGTCAATAAAGTAAAAACAGCTGAAAACTGGTTTAAATATCACTTTAATAAAAAACCAAAACTTGGAATATTGGGTCTTAACCCGCATAACGCTGAATTAAGAAAAGGATCAGAAGAAAATAAGATCATTATCCCTGCTATAAAAAAACTTAAAATTTCAAAAGTTAAAATAAAAGGACCTCTAGTAGCAGATACGTTGTTCGTTAATGACTACAAAAATTTTGATATAATTATTGGAATGTTTCATGATCAAATTTTAGCGCCTTTTAAAGCAATCTTTAAATTCAATGCAATCAATATTACCTTAGGACTTAAATACTTGAGAGCGTCCCCAGATCATGGAACAGCTAACAATTTAATTGGTAAAAAAAAAGCTAATCCAAAAAGTTTAATAGAATGTATAAATTTTATAAATAAATTTGGAAAATGAAATTTTCTAAGAAATCGCTTGGACAAAATTTTTTAATCGATCAGAATATAACAAAAAAAATTGTAAATTTAACTGAAATTAAAAATAAAAATATTATAGAAATTGGGCCTGGAAAAGGAGCTTTAACTGAAGAAATATTGTTAAAAAAACCCAGATTACTTATATTGATCGAAAAAGATTTTTTTTTGGCTGGAGAACTCAAGAAAAAATTTTCTTCAAATAAGACTATAAAGATATACAATGAGGATATTCTTAAATTTGATTTTAATAAACTTAGCAAATTAAGTTATAAAATATTTGGAAATTTACCTTACAATATCTCTTCTCAAATTCTTGTAAAAATTGTGAAATTAAATATTTTGTCTTTTAATTTGAAAGATTTGGTATTCATGTTTCAAAAAGAATTGGGTGAAAAAATAGTAAGTAAATTTCCATCAAAAAAATATAGTAGATTATCAATTTTAACTAATTTTAAATTTAAAATTTGTAAAAAATTTTTAGTTTCTTCAAATTGTTTTATTCCAAAACCAAAGGTTGACTCGATGGTTATTCATTTTAAACCAATAAAAATTACTCATTATCAAATAAAAAATTTAGATAATTTAGAGAAAGTTACAAATATTTTATTCTCGAATAAAAGAAAAATGATTAATAAAAATCTTAAAAAAATTTTAAATAGTCACGAAATAAAAAAAATTCCAAGGCTGAAAACAAATTTTCGTCCTTCTGATCTAAGTCCAGATTTATATTATAAAATTACTGAGTTATTTGAGAAAAAGTAGTTTTTTTATTATTTTCAATTATTTTTTCAATCTGTTTAAAACAAACGTCAAGATTTTTATTTATGATCACATAATCGTAATCATGCCAATGCTTTATGTCTTCATCAAATGATTTAAACCTTTTTTCTACTTCCTCACTCGTGTTTTGATCTCGTTTTATAAGCCTTTTTTTAAGCTCGTTTTTGTTATCTGTAATGAGGTATATTTTAATTAAATTTAAATTCTTAAATTTTGATAATTGCTTGGTACCTTGCCAATCTATATCGAATATAATGTCATTTGACTCGATTGTTTTGTCTACATTTTTTTTCAATGTGCCATAATAATTTTCAAAAATCTTGGCATATTCGTAAAATTCTTTATTATCAATCAACTCCTTAAATTCTTTATGAGTTACGAAATGGTAATCAACACCATTGACTTCGTTAGATCTTGGTTTTCTAGTTGTGTGAGAGACTGAAATTTTAAATTTTTGATACTTTTGTTGAATTTTTTTTGTGAGTGTCGTTTTGCCCACTCCAGAGGGAGAAGACAATATGACCATGATATTTTTATCATGATTCATATGAAAACCTTTTTTTGAAATCTAACTTGCTTTGCTTTCAATAAATTTAATTGCATCACCAACAGTAAGAATTTTTTCTGCTTCACTATCAGAAATTTCTGACCCAAACTCCTCTTCAAAAGCCATAACCAATTCTACCGTATCTAAACTGTCTGCACCTAGATCATCTATAAAGCTTGCTTCGTCAGTAACTTTTTCTTCTTCTATTCCTAAGTGGTCTGCAACAATCTTTTTTACTTTCCCTTTAATATCGTCTGACATGAAATCCTTTCTAATTTATATTTAATTTCTTATTAGATTATTAATTAGAATTGTCAACCCATATACATTCCGCCATTCACATGAATAGTTTCCCCATTAATATAATTAGCCATATCAGAAGCTAAGAATGCTACGCAGTTTGAAACATCCTCACCATTTCCGAGCTCTCCAGCAGGAATTTTAGTAATTAATAGTTTTTTATATTCTTCATTAATTTTATCTGTCATTTCTGTTTTGATAAATCCAGGAGAAACACAATTAATGTTAATTTTTTTTTTTTGCATATTCTATAGCTAGGCTTTTTGAAAAAGCAACTATACCAGCTTTTGATGCTGCATAATTTGCTTGGCCAAGATTTCCTGTATGACCAACAACTGAAGTGATGTTAATAATTTTTCCATATCTATTTTTTAACATTTTTTTTATTGAATATTTACACATCAGAAAGGTCGAAGTAAGATTAATATCTAATACTTTTTTCCAATTTTCTTCAGTAAGCCTTATAGATAAATTATCTAATGTAATTCCCGCATTGTTAACCAATATATCCAAACCATTCAATTTTAAATGAGTTTTTTCAATAAAATTTTCAATATTTTTGTGTTCATCTAATTTAAATCTTTCAACAATTATTTTTGGGTAATTTTTTTTTAATTTATCTAATTTTTCTTCATTTGTTCCAGTTGCAAATATTGAACATCCCAAATTATTAAATTTTTCTACTAACGAGTTACCTATGCCACCTGTTGCTCCAGTAATTAAAATTTTTTTATTTTTTAAATTCATTTTTTAATTTTTCAATATCAGTTATTGAGTTAATTGAAAAGCATTTAACATCTTTGATAGTTCTTTTGATCATCCCAGTTAGTGCTTTACCGGGTCCAATTTCAATAAAATTTTTTACACCATTTTCATGCATTTTAATTATACTTTCACGCCATCTTACTGTTGAGAAAATTTGTTCAATTAATAACCTTTT
>MDTD01174809.1_pt1 | contig 13187 bp, 12 predicted proteins | sample 811221 | NCBI WGS metagenome assembly MDTD01 (sample SAMN05326646, study PRJNA326480) | marine metagenome | isolation source: seawater | place: Pacific Ocean: South West | collected 2011 | reverse complement strand
TCAAACCTTTTCTTACACTCAGCTTTCACAAGTTTTCCAGCTTGAGTAGTAAATTCTCCTACAACTCTGAATTTTGAAGAAGCTTTGTGAGCTAAAATTTCTCTCTCTCTATCTATGATGATTCTCACACCAACACTTTGAACCCTACCAGCACTAAGTCCTTGTTTTACTTTCCTCCAAAGAATGGGGCTAAGCTCGAATCCAACTAAACGATCTAATACTCTACGCGCTTGTTGAGCGTCAACTAAATTTTTATTTACGCTACGAGGATTCTCAATTGCTTTTAAGATTGCTGATTTTGTAATCTCGTGAAATACAATACGCTTTGTGTTTTCAGGCTTAAGTTTCAACGCCTCTACTAGGTGCCATGAAATAGCTTCTCCCTCGCGGTCCTCATCCGTTGCAAGCCAAACAACCTCAGTTTTCTTCACCTCTTTTTTAAGGTCGCTAATTACTTGCTTTTTATCAGCACTAATCTCGTAGTTAGGAGTAAAATCATTTTCGATGTCTATCGCATTGTTTCCCTTTGGGAGATCTCTAATGTGACCAAAACTAGACTTTACTACAAAGTCCTTTCCTAGGTATCCTTCAATTGTTTTGGCCTTAGCAGGCGACTCGACTATCACAAGATTTTTTGGCATGACATCAAAATTTCGACGGCAAAGAAATAAAAATCTCTTCTCGATTTACACCTTGTTAGGAAGAAGTTTTTCTCAGATTAGGGGTACCCCTTTAGGGGTGACAATTTGTCACCCATCGATTAAGACGTTAACTTTGCACCTGGATTATGAGATCAGGAGACAAAACAATGGACGAGTCACGACAGGGTGAAGCCCTCGTACTCGAAGGAAAAGGAAATGGTAAAAAACTATTTCTAGAAAGCTATGGATGTGCTATGAATTTTTCAGATTCAGAAATTATAGCATCAATTTTAGCAGAGGATGGATATTCGACAACTAGAGAGGAGAAGGAAGCAGATTTAATTCTGATCAATACTTGCTCTATTCGTGAGAAAGCAGAGGAAAGAGTTAGAAATAGACTTACGAATTTTAAAAAGTATAAGAGACAAAACCCAAGCTTAGTTGTTGGAATGTTAGGCTGTATGGCAGAGCGTTTAAAAGATAAATTGCTAGAAGAGGAAAAGCTTGTAGACCTTGTAGTTGGCCCCGATGCCTACAGAGATCTTCCAAATTTGATTCAGAAAGTTGAGGGAGGCCAAAAATCAGTAAACGTACTTCTATCAAGAGAAGAAACGTATGCTGAGATTAGCCCAGTACGTTTAGATAACTCAGGTGTTACGGCATTCATAAGCATCATGCGTGGATGCGATAATATGTGCTCCTTCTGTGTAGTTCCATTTACAAGGGGTAGGGAAAGAAGTAGAGATCCCCAAAGCATTGTTGCAGAAGCTCAAGACTTGTACAGCAAAGGATATAGAGAGGTAACTCTTTTAGGCCAAAACGTCGATTCATACAAATGGAACATAGACAAGAAAGGAGTCATCAAAGATGAAAGTAAGCCAGTCGTAAGATTTGCTGAACTGTTAGAAATGGTTGCTCAAGTTCATCCAGACTTGAGAGTGCGTTTTTCAACTAGCCATCCAAAGGACATGACAGATGACGTGCTACATGCAATTGCTAAGTACGAAAACCTTTGTAAATACATACACTTACCAGTTCAATCTGGTGCCAGCAGCATGCTAAAACGCATGAACAGAGGCTACACAAGAGAATGGTACATGGATAGAATCGCAGCCATCAAGAGAATTATCCCTGACTGCGAATTATCTACGGATATTATTGCTGGATTCTGCGGAGAAACAGAGGAGGAACATGCTGAAACACTTAGCCTTCTTAAGGAAGTAGGCTTTATCATGGCATATCACTTTAAATACAGCGAACGTCCACGAACTCTCGCTGAAAGAAAATTTGAGGATGACATTCCAGAGGATGTAAAAAGTGCAAGACTGGCTGAGATTATTAGCGTTCAAAGAAATGAGGCATTAAAGAGAACGTCAGGATTAGTTGGAAGAACATACAAGGTACTTGTTGAAGGACCGAGTAAGAAGAATCCTGAAGAATACTGCGGAAGGACAACTCATAACACAATGGTGATTTTCCCAAAGGAAAATGCTAAAGTTGGAGAGTATGTAAACGTGAAAACTACTGATTGCACGTCAATTACATTGTTTGGTGTAATTACAAACGAAGAAGCTGAAGCATGAATTCAACAGCCATAAAGCAGCGTTTTGGAGTTATCGGAAATTGCCCAGCACTAGATAGGGCGATCTTCGTTGCTGCTCAAGTGGCACCTACTGATTTGTCAGTACTCATTCTCGGAGAAAGTGGAACGGGTAAAGAAACTATGCCTAGGATAGTTCATCAATTCAGTTCAAGAAAACACGGAAAATACATAGCTGTCAATTGCGGAGCGATTCCAGAGGGTACGATTGATTCAGAGTTGTTTGGTCACGTAAAAGGAGCTTTTACTGGAGCAACTGAATCTAGAAAAGGATATTTTGAAGAAGCGGATGGTGGTACAATCTTCCTTGATGAAGTAGCTGAATTACCTATGACAACTCAAGTAAGATTGCTTAGGGTTTTAGAGTCTGGGGAGTTTATGAAAGTAGGGTCGTCACAAACCCAAACAACTGATGTAAGAGTTGTAGCTGCGACCAACGTAGATTTTCAGGAAGCCTTTTCAAAAGGAAAGTTTAGAGAGGACTTGTACTACAGGCTTAACCAAGTTCCGATTAATATGCCGCCGTTACGAGAGAGAGCAGATGACATCCATTTGTTGTTCAGAAAATTCACAACTGATTTCAGTGAGATGCACAGAATGCCACCTCTTTCCCTAACTCCAGAAGCAGTAGATTTGCTTGGGGACTACCCATGGCCTGGTAATATTCGACAACTAAAGCACGTTACTGAGCAAATGTCTGTTTTAGAAACTGAAAGGAGGGTTGATGCAGATACAATGTTGAGTTATTTGCCTGAAACACATAGGTCAAGATTACCTGTTAGGGTAACAGCTGGAAGCGATGGTTTTGAGCAAGGTGAGGCTGGTGCTAATGAGAAGGAGATGCTTTACAAAGTGCTTTTTGATTTGAAAGGAGAGTTGGATGATTTGAAGAGAGTAGTTCTCGACATTATGAATAAAGGAGGCCAAATCTCACATGAAGATCAAGTTGCAGTAAAGAGAGCGTTTTCTGAAGATGAAATTTCTAATTTACCAGTAAAGTTCGACGGTAACTCAGTTCATGATGTCATTGAAGTTGAGCCAAGTTTGAGTTTGATAGCATCAGAAAAAGAACTTATCATAAAAGCTTTGGACAAGCATAAAAACAAGAGGAAACTTGCAGCTGCTGAATTGGGAATTTCTGAACGAACACTCTACAGAAAAATCAAAGAATACGACTTGAAATAATGAAAATAATTCAAGCATTATTTCTGTCATTAGTTTTTGCTAGCTGCCGAATTTACTCTCCTTACGGTGCTGCTACATCAGGAGCTTCATCGTTTTCGGTTGAATATTTTGAAACTGTTCATCCATTAGTTTCTGCTTCAACTGCAATAACTATATCTGAGGCATTGATTGATAGAGTTCAGAGACAATCAACACTTCAACTTACAGATAACGGTGAATTGAAATTCGAAGGCAAGGTGATTGGGTGGACTGTTCAGCCGGTTAATGTTCAAGGAAATGAAACTGCAGGTGCAAATAGAGTTACAATTACAGTTGATGCAATTTTCACAAACACAATTGATGAGAATTTAAGTTTTCAAAGGAAGTTCAGTAGGTTTTACGATTTGTCAAGTAACCAGGACATACATTCGAACACAGATTTAGTTGTTGAGGAAATTTCAGCATTACTCTCTCAAGACATTTTTAACGCTAGCTTAGGGAATTGGTAAGATGAATGTAGAAAAGCTAAACGAGTTAATGACACTTGATAACTCTTCCCTTGCTGAAAGGCGGGATGAGATAGCAAAGTTGGTCGAGGATTACCCCTACAGTGGTCCTTTTAGAATGTTGCTCGCTAAGGCTTCAAAGGAATCAGGACATCTTGATCAAAGAAAGGATTTACTTGCTGCAGCTGCACATTGCTCATCGAGAAAAGCTCTCTTTGACCTTATGTTTTCTGAACATTTTGTAGAACAAGCAAAGGCTGTTCAACAAGAAATCGAAAATCTTGATGAAGTCAGTGAGGATGAGCTAATTGATTTGGTTTGGCATCCAGTAGATGATGATAAGCAAGCTCCATCAGAGATAATTGCACAAGAAAGAGAAGAGGTTGTTGAAGCAATTTCATCGATCCTTGAAGAAGACACTCCTGAAATTTTTTCCGAAGAAATTTTAGAAGACTCAGAAAGTGAAACATCTACTTCAGGATTTGACACAGAGGAACCTCAAATTAGAGCAGGAGGAAGTGCTGAATCATTGTTTGGTAAGTGGTTGGCAAATAGAGCTAAGGCGACTGATTTTGGTGAGTCTAAAAAGTCTAAAGACCGTGTAGAACGTGGTGCTGCGGCAATTATTGACGCCTTCCTTTCAAAGGATAATCCTCAGATTGGAAAGGTTAGAGATGTAGATTCTCCTGTTCAAGAATGGGCGTCAAAAGGACTTGAAGAGGATGCTAGTTTAGTAACAGAAACGATGGCCAAACTTTATGCTAAACAGGGTCAAATGAGTAGAGCGAGAAAAGCATTTAAGCTTTTGGCCTTGAAATACCCTGATAAAAGTGTTTACTTTGCAGCCCAGCTTAAAAAGCTCAGTAAAAAATAGAATCTATCATGGGAACGTTTTTAACCGTTGTAATTTTAATCATATGCTTTCTTCTAGGAGCAGTAATTCTTGTACAAAATCCAAAAGGTGGCGGACTAGCAGCTGGCTTTACTGGAGGAGCTCAAATGGGTGGTGTTCAACGCACAACCGATTTTCTTGAGAAAAGTACTTGGTACTTGATCGTTGCATTATTTGTGGCTTGCATTTTTGCAGGTATTTACAACGGCAACAGAACAGTAGATGTAGGAATTGATGATGCATTAATTCCAGAAGCAGCTGTTCCAGTTCAGCAAGAAGCGCCAGTTGAGGCTGAGCCTGCTGCAGAAACGGCAGAATAATTAGAAATTTTTATTGAGAGTTTTAGGATTAGTGACTTTTTGACGTGCCTAAATGTTTTGGCATAAAATTAGACTAGACTGAGATAAACAAATTAAAAAAGATGTCAGTAAACATTAGACCTTTAGCAGATAGAGTGCTAATTGAACCAGCTGCGGCTGAAGAAACTACAGCGAGTGGTATCATTATTCCAGATACAGCTCAGGAAAAATCACAGAGAGGTGTGGTTATTGCTGTTGGGCCTGGAAAAAAGGATGAGCCAACTACAGTAAAAGTTGGAGATAAGGTTCTTTATGGAAAATATTCGGGGACTGATCTCAACCTTGATGGTAAGGATTACATGATAATGAGAGAAGCTGACATTCTTGCAATAGTATAAACAATGGCAAAAAACATTCAATTCGATAGCGAGGCAAGAGCTGCCCTTAAGGAAGGAGTAGATGCTTTAGCAAATGCAGTAAAGGTTACACTAGGCCCTAAAGGACGAAATGTTGTAATCGACAAAAAATTTGGAGCACCCAATGTGACGAAAGATGGTGTTTCAGTTGCAAAAGAAATAGAGCTTAAGGACCCAGTAGAAAATATGGGTGCTCAAATGGTAAAGGAGGTAGCGTCAAAGACTGCAGATGTTGCAGGTGATGGAACGACTACTGCTACGGTTTTGGCTCAAGCGTTGGTGACAGAAGGTATGCGCAATGTTGCTTCTGGTGCGAACCCAATGGATCTTAAGAGAGGAATGGATAAGGCCTCTTCTGCAATTGTAGCAGAGCTTAAGAAAATGAGTAAGGAAGTAGGGTCAGACAACTCGAAGATTGAGCAGGTTGCTACTATTTCAGCAAACAACGACAACAATATTGGTTCTCTTATTGCTGAAGCTATGAAGACTGTGGGTAACGAAGGCGTTATCACAGTTGAGGAAGCTAAAGGCATGGACACCACGGTTACAACTGTTGAGGGTATGCAGTTCGATAGAGGATATTTGAGTCCTTACTTCGTGACTAATCCTGAAAAGATGGAGGCGGATTTAGACAATCCTTACATCTTAATTTTCGACAAGAAGATTAGCAATATGAAGGATCTTCTTCCTGTTCTTGAGCAGACTGCTCAAAGTGGAAGACCACTATTGATTATCGCTGAAGACGTTGACGGTGAAGCTCTAGCTACTCTTGTGGTAAACAAGATTAGAGGTTCGCTAAAAATCGCTGCGGTTAAGGCTCCTGGATTTGGTGATAGAAGAAAGGAGATGCTTAAGGATATCGCTATTCTTACTGGAGGTCAGGTTATATCAGAAGAAACAGGATTAAAGCTTGAGAATACGTCAATTGCTGATTTGGGTTCTGCAGAAAAAGTGACAATCAATAAGGACAACACTACAATTGTAAATGGTTCTGGTGATAAAGCTGGGATTGAAGCAAGAGTAGGCCAAATCAAAGCTCAGATTGAGTCAACTACGTCTGATTACGACAGAGAAAAACTTCAAGAGAGACTTGCAAAACTTAGCGGTGGAGTTGCAGTATTATATGTTGGTGCTGCAACAGAAGTTGAGATGAAGGAGAAGAAGGATAGAGTAGACGACGCGCTTCACGCTACTCGTGCTGCTGTTGAAGAGGGTATTGTTCCTGGTGGTGGCACAGCATACATAAGAGCAGCGTCAAAGTTGAATAAACTTGAGGGTGAGAATGCTGATGAAACTACAGGTATCAAAATTGTTCTAAGAGCTGTTGAAGAGCCATTGCGTCAGATCGTTTCTAATGCTGGAGGCGAGGGAGCAGTTGTGGTTAATGCGGTAAAAGAAGGAAAGGGTGATTTTGGTTACAATGCAAGAACAGAAGTGTTTGAAAATCTACTTGAAGCAGGAGTAATCGACCCAACAAAAGTTAGTCGTGTAGCACTCGAAAATGCAATTTCTATCTCTGGAATGATGCTTACAACAGAGTGTGTAATTTCTGATATTGAAGAAGAAGGAGCAGCAGTTCCTCCAGCAATGCCTGGTGGAATGGGTGGCATGATGTAATTTGCAGCATGTCAATTGCAGCCAGAAACCTAGTAAAAGAATTTTCGGGACAGTTTGCCCTTAAAGACGTAAGCTTAGAGATTCCTTCTGGACAAGTTTTGGGATTACTTGGGCCAAACGGAGCTGGTAAGTCAACTTTAATGAGGCTTATTTGCGGATATATTCCACCTAATTCTGGAAGTTTAGAAGTATGTGGTTTTGATGTTGACGAAGAGCCTCTTGAAACAAAAGCTAGAATAGGCTATCTTCCTGAAAGCAATCCTCTTCCTGAAGAAATGTATATCAGGGAATACTTAAAATTCGTTGCAGGAATTTATAAGTTGGATAACGCAGTTCAGCGTGTTGAGGATGTAATTGTACAGGTAGGATTAACTCTAGAAGTTCACAAAAAAATAGGTCAACTTTCAAAGGGTTTTAGACAAAGAGTTGGGCTGGCTGCTGCCATAATACACAAGCCTGAAGTTTTGATTCTTGACGAACCAACATCGGGATTAGATCCAAATCAACTAGTTGAAATAAGGTCATTAATTAGGTCTATAGGAAAGGAGAGGACAGTTATGTTGAGCACTCATATTATGCAAGAAGTAGAGGCTATGTGTGATAGGGTTGTTATGATTAAACTGGGGGAGATTGTCGCCGATGAAGAGATTGAGAAATTTATAAATGATAAAGGTGGATTAGAGGAGGCATTTAAACAACTTACAGCTTGAGTGGAGTAAGTGAAACTGGGACTGTATTTCGATCTACAGGGTCGTGGTATGATGTTAAGGATAACTCAGGAAATACAGTTAAATGCAATTTAAAAGGCAAAATCAGACTAGAAGGACTAAGGTCAACTAACCCTATCGCAGTGGGTGATTCTGTTGTTTTTGAAAGAACAGATACTGGTCAAGGAACTATTGAGAAAATCCTTGAACGCAAGAATTTTATCGCAAGGAAGTCTGTTAATCTCAGCAAGGAAAGTCACATTGTTGCTTCAAACTTGGATAGAGCATTTTTAATTGTAACAATTGCTCAGCCACGAACCTCATCGGGTTTTATAGATAGGTTTTTAGTAACAGCCGAGGCTTATGGTATCCCTACTACAATTGTTTTCAATAAGGTTGATTTACTCGAGGGAGAAAGCGCTAAAAGACAAAACGAATTAGAGAAAATATACTCCTCTGCTGGATATTCAATAATGAAAGTCAGCGCAAAAACTGGAGAGGGGGTTGATGAACTGAAGGCGTCTTTAAACATGGGAATAAACTTGCTTTCAGGTCATAGTGGTGTTGGAAAAAGTACTCTGATAAATCAAATTATTCCTGGCTTGGATTTAAAGACGGGAGAGGTGAGTGATTCACATTCTAAGGGAAAACACACTACGACCTTTGCTGAGATGTTCGAGGTTCCAGGTGGTGGGTTTATTATCGATACTCCTGGGATAAAAGGGTTTGGTCTTATAACACTTGAGAAGGAAACTTTAAATCATCATTTCCCTGAGATTTTTGAGAAATTGGATGGATGTAAGTTTAATAATTGTATCCATATTGATGAGCCAGGTTGTGCAGTAAAGGATGCTGTTGAAGTAGGCCAAATCTCACATGAGAGATATTCAAATTATCTAGAAATGTATGAGACCTTTGAGGAAGGGTCTTATCGTTAGACTCTGGAAGTATAGAGTCCATTTACTCTGAGATCTTCGGAATTGTATTCTATTCTCTTGTGAGTATTTATATCGAAAACATCGATCCCAACAGATCTTAGTATTGCATCTCCCGCAGCGCAATCCCATTCCATATAAGGACCAGTTCTGGCGTGAATTTCTGCTTTACCCATGGCTAGTTCACAAAACTTCAGAGAGCCACTTACTGATCTAGCAACGACATCCGTTGATTTAATCCATGGAGGGCAAAGTTTTGATATAGGGGCTGATTCAACCCAAGAAGTAACAAGTGTATAAGGTTTAGATGCTTGAGTGCTTTTGCTAAGTTTTATAGTTCTAGCATTTGCACCACTGAGTTGACTTATTGAAAAACCTCTTCCTTTTACACCCTTGTAAATAGTATTTGTTAGAGGATCTGCAACAACCCCTATAATGGGTCCTGAATTATCACAAAGAGCAATGTTTACAGCAAACCCACTTCTGTTTTCAAGGAAGCTTTCAGTCCCGTCAAGTGGGTCAACAAGCCAATAATATTCCCATTGTTTTCTTTCGTCGTAGTCAGGGATAGAAGCTTCTTCACTTAAAATTGGGATAGCAAGAGGAGCAAGAGAGGATGCTATTACCTTTTGGGATTCATAATCGGCGTCAGAAACAAGCGAGCCATCCTTCTTTGATTCAATGTTTAAATCTTCATCTGATGAAGCGATGACACCAAGTAAAACTCTAGAAGCGGCACCAGCGGCTTCAACAGCTCGTAGTGTACATTCTTCAAAAAGTTTTTGAGACATCATGTGACGAATATAATTACCTTTGCTTTGACGCAGGGGTGCCATGTGGCTGAGAGTATACCCTTTGAACCTGCTCTACACGGAGAAGGAAGTTGTCCAAAGGAAGGTACATCGACCCAAGGTGTGCTCCGCGTCCAAATAAAAATTTATATCATATGCGACGCATTATTTTATTCTCGCTTCTTTTAGCGCCGGCTTTTATTCAAGCCCAAATCGATTCGATCAACGTACTAAAGCCTGCTGCTGTTAAGGCAGTTTCTTCAGACGAAAGATCTCCATTCGCACACACTGATGTAACAGAAGAAGACATCATTAAGAGGGACGCAGCTCAGGACCTTCCATTCTTGATTCGTTTTACTCCTTCTGTAGTAGTTACATCAGACGCAGGAAACGGAATAGGTTACACAGGTATGCGCCTGAGAGGTACAGATGCTACTCGTATCAATGTTACTATTAACGGAGTTCCTCTAAATGACGCTGAGTCTATGGGAGTTTGGTGGGTTGATCTACCAGATCTTGGAAGTAGTGTAAGCGACTTGCAAATCAGCAGAGGTGTTGGTACTAGCACAAACGGGCCAAGTGCCTTCGGCGGCTCGATTGCAATAAACACGCTTGGTAAAGTTGCTAAACCACTTATTCAAGCTAAAGTTGGAATGGGGTCATTTGGATCTCAAAGATTGTCAGGTATGTGGAACACTGGAATTCTTGATAACGGAATTTCGTTCGACGGTAGAGTTTCTCAAATCACTTCTGATGGATATATGAACAGGGCTTCTTCAGAGCTATTCTCTGTTTATGGATCTGTTGTAAAGCGTTGGGAGGATGGAAAAATTAGCTTTACTGCTACTAAGGGTGAAGAGAGAACTTACCAGTCATGGTACGGAGTGCCAGAAATTGCAACTGAGGTAGACGCAGATTCTGCTGCTATTGCAGATTGGGCTGCTTGGAGTTGGGAATATGGATTTGGCGAGGATACTGCTAGGGTGAATGATTTACTAGCGAATGGTCGTCAGCACAATTACTACTCCTATGAAAATGAGGTAGATGATTATGCGCAGGATCATCATCAGCTTCACATTGAGCAGCAGATTGGTGCTTTGAATCTTGGTTTTGCATTATTCCAAACCCTAGGTTCAGGATATTACGAGCAAGAAAGACTTGGAGATAGTTTTAGTAACTACGGAATTGAGCCATATGAAGTAGTGAGTGATTCTGATACTGTCGTTGTTGAATCGGCAGATTTCATCCGTCGTAGGTGGTTGGATAATCAGCTGCGTGGAGGTATGCTAAATGCAAGCTTCGAAAAAGGAAACTCAAGATTTGATTTTGGAGGTATGTACTCAATCTACAATGGAGATCACTTTGGGAAAATAGTTTCTCAAGATGGTGTTGAGCCTGAAGATTCAGAGTACAATTATTACTTTTCTCAAGGAAATAAGACTGATTTAAGTGCATACACAAGGCTGACCGTTTTAAGTGAAAATGAAAAGCTGAGAGTGCAAGCTGAAGCTCAAATAAGGAAGGTGGATTACGCGACTAAAGGATTAGATTCAGATAGAAATGAGTTTGATATTACTGATAGTCATACATTCTTTAATCCTAAAATTGGTTTTGATTTAATGCCAAACACCAACAACAGGTTATTTGCATCATTAGCTGTAGCAAATAGAGAGCCATCGAGAAACAATTATCTAGATGCTCCAGATCCAACAGCTATTCTTCCAGAAAACCTTAGAGATTTAGAACTTGGTTACCGTTTTGCAAACTCAAAGTTTGCATTTGAACTCGGTGCATACCATATGCAATACACAAATCAATTAATACCTACAGGTACTATTTCAGATACTGGTGCTGGTATTAAAATGAATGTGGATGAATCTTACCGTCAGGGTATTGAAGTTCAAGCTGGATTTAAAATCGGCAACTTTGCTACATGGCAGGGTAACGCAACAATTTCAAATAACAAGATTGTTGAGTTTACAGACATCCAAGAGCTTGGGGATTCAGTATACACATTCAACTATTACGAGACGGACATAGCTTTCTCACCAAGTTTGATTGGAGCTAGTATTCTGACTTTTGATGTTTGGGATGGAGGAGATTTATTCTCTGACGAAGAACTTGATGTTGATCTAGAATTTGCTTCGAAGTATGTTGGAAAACAATATTTAGACAACACTTCAAGCGATGATAGAGCGCTTCCATCTTACCTAGTTCACGATATTGTAGTGAGATGCAACATGGTGTTGAATGGCAGAGAAGTTGACCTTAGCATTTTTGCAAACAACGTCTTTGATCATTTGTACAGCGCAAACGGATGGTCATATTACTACTTGTATGAAAACGAAGATGGAGGAGTAAATGAGTACAATGAAAACTACGTTTACCCACAAGCTGGTAGAAATGGATTTATAAGCTTGAGCCTAAAGTTCTAAGGCTTAATAGCCGAAACAATTTGTTCGACAGTGGCCGCGTGACGCATCACGTGGCCACTGTCTATTGTATGAAACTTTACAGCCGTGCAATTGATTTTTGCTAGCTCAGATTTAAGACCCTTTGACCATTTTTCAGGAATGATTTTATCTCTATCGCCAAAAATCAAATGCGACTCTACTTGCGACATTGCGTTTGCTAAATCACGCAACTCTGGCCAAAACATCTTGTGAGCAGCCCAACCATACGCCACCCTCTTTCTAATTTCTGCATTGTCTGTATGATATCTACCAAAGTGATGTCTGTGACCAGAAATCACCCCCACTTTGTAAAGAGCATCAAGAATCCTTCGATTTGTTTTAGGAAATTTGTCGACTAAACTCCAGCAGAATCTGCCAATTCTAGTGTTCACTACAAATCTGTATAGTGGCCCTTTTCGCAATCCATCTGGAGCGAGCACTATGATGCGGTCAAATAAATTGGGGCTTTCAGTAAGCAGTTTGAAGCAAATTCTTGAACCCATAGAGTAACCAAGTAATTCGATTCGCGCTTCGCCAAACTCCTCAGCAATTTTGATTTTAATAGAATCTAGCAATTCATTTGGTTCAAGCATAGAGTAATTATGCATGCCATCCTTAGGCTTACTTTCTCCATGATGAAGTAAGTTAATTGAAAGCATTGATGTGTTTTCGCAGAATAAGGGCATAAAGTTTTCCATCTCATCTGCGCTTCTATCAAACCCATGAAAAGCAACAACTATTCTTGCATTACGTCCACTTTTTGCAGGCACAATCCACCCTTCAAACTGCCAATTTAAGGTATCCCAAATCACTTTATGTCCTCTGCTCATGTAGCTAAGGTCGGTAATTGTGAAGAAGTGTGGATAAAGTGCTGAGTGAAGTTGACTAAATAGGATAAAAGATGTGCTAACTTTGCGCCGGTTAATTGCATTCGTAACTGGCTACATTTGAGCGGATTTTTTCGCGAGAAAGTAGCCGGATAAAAAAAAAATGCCCAAAGATTCAAGCATTAAGTCGGTACTAATCATCGGCAGTGGCCCCATCGTTATCGGCCAAGCATGTGAATTCGATTACAGTGGTTCTCAAGCGTCAAAATCGCTAAGAGAAGAAGCTATTGAGGTTACTCTTATAAACTCTAATCCAGCAACGATTATGACTGATCCAGT
>MDTD01130873.1_pt1 | contig 13187 bp, 4 predicted proteins | sample 811221 | NCBI WGS metagenome assembly MDTD01 (sample SAMN05326646, study PRJNA326480) | marine metagenome | isolation source: seawater | place: Pacific Ocean: South West | collected 2011 | reverse complement strand
TTCTCCAGATTCCTCTATTGAAGTTGATATATCAATATTATTTCGTGTTGTTTGAGTTATTACACCATTTGAATCAGTAATTGTAACAATTTCAATTGTTTCATCTGTAGGGTCTGTTGTAGTTTCAGTTATTATTGTTCCACCATCTGGATTAGTTACAGTTTCTATTATTGTTGTTTCACCTGTATTTGTATTATTTCTAGTTTCTATTGTTGATTGACCTGTAACTGAATTATCTACAGTTTCTAATGTTATAGTTTCTGTTATTTGCTCTCCATCAGAATTAGTTGTAGTTCGAGTTATAATACCATCTGGACCAGTTGTAGTTATGACTGGTCTTTCTGTGATAGGATTCATGCTAGTTACAATTACTGTAACTTCTTCTTGATTAGTTTGTGGATTAATTCTTGTTTCTGTTCTAGTTTGTAGACTAGTATTAACATCTATTGTGGTTTCTATATTAGTTTCAGTTTCGTTTCCATCAGAATCGATTACAGTTACAATTTCAGTTATAGTTACTACACCATTTTCATCTGTTTCTCTTGTAGTTATAATTCTTCTTGTTGATATAGTATCATTGGTATTTGGGTCTAAATTTGTTTCAGTTACTATTGTTTGACCTGTACTTGGATCAATTACAGTTTCAGTTATAGTTGATGATATAGTTTCACCACTGGCAGATGTAGTTGTTTCAGTAGTTATTACTTGACCTGTATTTTGATTAGTTATAGTTTCCCTTGTTATTATTTGTTCATCTTCTGTAGTAGTAGTTGTAATTTCATTTATAATTATTTGACCTGTATCTGAATCAATTGTATTTATTAAACTAGATTCAGTTACAGTTATTGTTTCTGTTCCTGTATTAGGGTCTATTTCTGTTTGTGTTATTGTTGAAGTTACTACACCTGCTTCATCAGTTATAGAAGTAGTTACAATAATTGATATAGGTTCATTAGTAATTGGATCCAGTTTTGTTTCAGTTATAGTTTCTATATTAGTATCAGGATTAGTAACTGTTTCTATTCGAGTTATGGTTCTTTCAGCTGTAATAGAATTTGTAGTTTCAATATTTTCGATTATTGTTATTTCATTATTATTTTCATTTATTGTTGATTGTGTCTGTATCACAGTTATTTCGCCTGTATTTTGATTAGTTATAGTTTGTGATGAATTTATTTCATCTGTTACAGTTATAATTGTTTGACCTGTATTTGGATTAGTTATGGTTTCAGTTCTTATTACTGATATAGTCTCACTATTGATGTCAGTGGTTGTTTCTATTGTTGTTATATCATTTGTATTTGTATTAGTTATCGTTTCAGTTATTATTGTTTGACCTGCTGCATCTATTATTTGCGTAGTTTCACTAATAGTTGTGTCACCTATACATTCAGTATCTTCGCTTGTTGCGAATATTCTATCAGACTGTATTGTATCACCAGGACAAGGTTCACACCGATGATTTATAACTTGGTGATCTATTTCGCATTCTAATGGTACACAACCACTTAATTTATATTGAGAATTACTCGGTATAAATTCACAATTACCTCCATCAACAGTGCAAGCAGTACCATCTTCATTTAAGGAACACGGTTGTATTGTAGAAGCTAGATAAGTACAACCTTCTTGCTCATTACATAGACTTTCTTCATTTTCATCTCCAATAGATAAAAAATTAGAACAACTCGTTCCAGTATCAACCTGTGTACCTTCACAAGATGCTTGTGAACCAGTACCATCATTATCTCCAGTACATCTATTTACAGAAGAATCTTCACAAGATTGTATTATAGGTGTTCCAGTATAACCTAAATTTTCATCACATACTGCTTCAATATTAAATAACATTTCCCCTTGTTCATTTTTTTCAGATAAATCTAACCCGACTTCACTAGAAATAACATATCCAGTTATATCTTCTGGTTGTGTACAAATGATTGGTTCACATACGTTACCATTTTGAACATATCCTGCAATACAAGATATAATGGTATAATTATCAGCATTTGTACATTCAACCTCATTAATATATGCTTCCCTTTTTTCTTGTTCACCAATACAGGGTGTGCATTCACCTCTTTCTACTCCATTTACTTCGGTATTTTCTAATCCTTCATTTTGTTCTATTATATTTGAGAAATCTAAAAAGTAACCAGTATCGCATTCTGTTGTTGTTGATATTCCTATTCCTAATTCATCCATAGGACCAAATGTTCTACACTCTATTGGTGTTAAAGATCCAGGGATTGGTTGACATCCACTACCAATTTCTACGCATACTCTATCATTGTTATAATATCCTAATTCATCATTAAAAATAGGAACAATTGACTCAAACTGATCATCATCACATTCAGATGATAAAGCAGTACATATTCTATCAGTAATAAACATACCGTCTACACTTTCAGGTTCGGTTTCTTCATATTCTGTACTGGTACAAGTTGTGAGTTCTGTACATTCTCTATTAGTTGTTGAGGTCGGACTTACAGATTCATATTGATTATCTGTACATAATGACAACATAGTACATTCACGGTCACTTGTATTAGTTGGAGGATTAGATTCATATTCTAAAGATCTACATTGAGTTTGTCTAATAGGAATACCTCCACTTAAATAAAAACCTTCTTCTGGAAGTAAGCATCTATTGAAATGATTTCTGCTTCCTGGTAAACAAGGAGGAACTCCTCGTAAACAATATGGATGTGTAGCACAAGTATCATCTATTAATGAATCACTGAATGAAATTGCACCTGCATCATTTGATATTTGTTCTGAGGCACTTGCAATTTCTTCATCTGTGCCACTTACAATTATTTGAAACCCACCAATTTCTAATTGTTCCTCACTTGATTCTTCATCACTTGATTCTTGCGAACCAACAGTAAAAGGTTGCAAATGTTCTTTATCTAAAAATATAATATCTTGTATTTGACCGTCTTTAAAATCTTTTTTTATTAACATAGTTAATTCTTGGCGGCTTAAATTTTGATTATCTAACTTAAAATTAATTTTATGAGTATGAGCTATTTGTTTTTCTGGTTTTCTAAAAATAATAAAAATAACTGTTAATAAGATAATAATTGATATAAAACTAATAATAACTACATTCATATAATATTATAAATATAAAAATAAAATATAATAATTTTTAAAAGAACTCTTTTAATAAAAATAATTTGAAATTATTTTATTAATATTTAAATATTACTTATTATCTTAAATTAAAAATGAATTGTGAAAAACAAAAGAAAAGAAATGGTGGTAAGAAAAAAAAGAATAGTAGAAAGAAAACTATTCCTATAAAATTAAAAGAGGAAGTATGGTTAAATCGTTTTGGAAAAACTTATGAGCATAAGTGTTATATTGATTGGTGTCATAACCAAATAAATGTTTTTAATTTCGAAGCGGGTCACGATGTCCCTGAAAGTAAAGGTGGTACGATAGATTTATATAATTTGTATCCAATATGTTCGAAATGTAATAAATCTATGGGTGATAGATATACAATTGTCTCTGAGACAACAGGTTTAAAAGATATGGATGGAATATGGAATAATTTTAAAACTACGCCTGAAGTAGAAATGGAAGATGTAGAAGAAAAAGGACATAATTGTTTTAATTGTTTTTAGTTTCATCATTAATAAAATGTATTTTGTAAATATTTCTAAAAATTATGTAAATTACTATAAATAGTAAAATATACAATCCTTCCGGTAATTTATCAATTATATATTTTTTATTATTTCTTGTTAAAGTACCAGTATATAATTCAAATATAGTCCACGGAAATAAACCAATTAAAGACCCAACTAATAATTTAGAATATGATATATCTTTTGTACCCCATAGTAAAGTAACTATATTAACTGGTAGAGGTAGTAATCTAGAAATAATTATGGAATATATACTATCATTTTTTACATAATCATCAACATTATAATTTTTACTTATTTGTTTTATTTTATCATTTACTAAATATTTTGAGAAATAGAATACAATTGTAATTGATAAAGACTGAATAATAAAAGCTAATATAATACCAATTCTAAAACCAAATAATAAACCAATAATAATATTAACTATAGTATGATTATTAAATAATAAATTAATAAATAATAAAATAAAACCTACTATTATATTAAATACTAAATTTGATTTATTTTTTATTGAAAAATTAAGAAAATTTAATATTGTATCTTTATTTTTTTTTACGGTGTTTATTAATATGATTATAAATATTAATAATATAACTAAAATTACATTATTATTTTCATTATTATTTTCATTATTATTTTCACCATAATTCTCACCATTATTTTCATTATTATTTTCACTATTCATATAATATAATTTACTTTTTCTTTTTCTTTTTATTTTTTTCTTTTTTATATTTTTCTAAATCTGATTTTGTTAATTGATAACCCCAATGTAATAAAACTTGTCTGATAACAGGAGATACACTTGGGTCATTAAATTGTTTTCCTTTTTTAATAATTTCATTCATTAATCTTCTTCTGAATCTTCCATTTGGACCAGCTAATTTCAACCATCTATCAATTTGTCGTTCATCATCTTTTGTTCTCCTTCCTTTATAAAATCTACAATACCACTGAAACCATCCATAGGGGTCTTGTTTTACAATCCAACCACTTTTCTCCCAATTTTCTAAAGAGCTACCGCATTTAACTTTATATTTATTTATATTTTTATCATATTTTGAAGATATTACTTTTTTTTCTATATCCATTCCTTTAAACCAATCTTTAAACTCCCTTATTACATTACCAGATTTATAATGCTTATCTGTTATCGAAGAATATATTGGTCTAAAATATGTTCCACCAAATGCTCCCATTTCAAAAACTCTTTTTGGAGAAATATTTGGTTTAAAATCAGGATATTTATTATCTAAAGGCATATATTTATAGCGTAGATTACTTTTTAAATAATTTGAAAATATTATTTAGAGAAATAACAGTATATTTATATAAAAATCAATTATAATGATTAATCATAATAAATCAAATAAACACAATAAACCAATTAAAAGAACATCCAAAAGAGTAAATAATTTAAGATTAATATTAGATTATAAAACTTTATCTATAGAAGAATGCTCTTTCATAAAAGTTAATAGTCCTTGTGTATATAGAGATGATATACCACCATTAGAAAATTGGTTTCCTATTGATTTTAGAAAATTAACTTCTTATGATGTAGAAATAATGAGATATGATTTTCCTATATTATTTAAAAAAGTTATAAAAGAATATCATTTATTAAAAAAACAAAAGATATTGAATTAAATACAAAATTTAAAAATTAATTACTTAATATTTTTTTTAATTTAAAATAATCTTGCTTACATGTTGGTCTCCTAATTCACATAACAATTGCAGTTAGTACTATAATGATGAATTATCATTAGGATATTTGTAAATGAATAGTGTTATGTTAAGTTATGAAATTCATACCATCATATTAACTATCTGGACAATATACAAATTGTTTTAGTATTATTTGCTTTTTATCTGGTGTTGGTGCATTGTGATGAACCAGGTGATGATACTTGCATATCATTACAATTCATACAATCAACTGAAAATTGATCTGAGTATTGTCCAGCTTCACATTGAATTCTACCTGTAAAAATTTGTGTATTTGCATCTAAATGTGTTATTTCCATTCCATATCCAGGACCTGAAAATTCACATTTGTTTGTTTCTGTATTCCAAAAAGTATCTTCACTACATGAACATCCGTGTCCACCATCTTCGCTTCCTCTACCAATCCAACCATGTCTTGTCATTTCGGTTTCATTAATTAAACTACTACGGTTACTTGTATTGTCATCTATAAATGTGGCTACTTGGTAACTACCCCCCATTGTTATCACTGTTCCATCAGGATTATTATTTACATTAAGAAACCGTCCGTACCGCCCTGAATTGAAACGTGTTATACCTTCCGAGTTGCCAGATAATTTATATTGTTTTGTCCATAAATTATCCTCTCCTTTAGAAAAGAGATATGCCCCACCACAACTTCGACAAGTTCCTTCGGAATCATCTAAAGGACTAGCTACCACTAACTTGTCTCCATCTATAGAAACAGAAATCCCGAACCCATCATTAGTTTGTCTGTCTTCGATTTCATCCGCTAAATCCTGTGTCCGTGTCCAAGATATTGATCCGAAATCACCTATTTCTTTAGAATAAACATATACCGACGCACGATTTAAGTTTGGCATACCCACTACTATATTGTCTCCACTTACAGAAACAGATCTACCAAAACCTATTGATTGTTCTCCTGGGAGAGGAGTTAATACCTGTTTCTCTAACCATAAACCACTCGGATCTTTATAGAAAACATATACAATACCACTCTCGCGTCTGAACCGGGTAGTGGACGTCGCCCCCATTATATCAAATCCGCATACAATTGTGTTTCCATCTATGGAAAGTGATCCTAAGTAGGTTCCATTAAGGGTCGTAGACAGGCGTGTTCGATCCAGATAAGATTGGTTTGATAGTATTAATTTCTGTTTATATGAAATTACTCCTTCTGCATTTTTTTCAAAAATAAATAACGCTTTTGGGTTCCATGAAGATACGACTATAGTATTTCCATCTGTAGCAACATTTGTGCCAAAGTAATCTTCTATGTCTGATTGTGGGACTAAACTCTCCAAATTTGTTGGCTCTTCTATCCATAAACCATCTTCTCCTCTAGAAAATGCATATGCTGCTATATTGCCTAGGAAGATCTCTTCATCTTGGTCGGGAATCATATAATTTGCTACTATGGTATCACCGCCCATATCAACGGAATTTATCATGATATAATTTGACGTTAATTGATGTACCAAGGGTTGATGCAAGTTATCCTGCCATTCTCCATCTATTAAATCAATAACATGTATCTCCTTATTCTTAGTAAGCACAAATGAATTCCCAGACATAGAGAATCTTATTGCATTATAAATGTTTCTATATGAATCGGGAATTTCATAAACTAATAATTCTGGTGAATAAGTATATTCATTACCTAAATTGTTATATTTTACTAATGGACACTGATTACAAAATCCGGGACTAACAGGATAAGTACCACTATCACATTCAATACAATTAGTTCTGCTTGAATTAGCTATAAAACCTAAAGGACATTCTACACACGGATTATTACTTGCATCTGTTTTAATATGTCCTTCGGGGCATTGCTGAATATTACTGTAATTTGCTATCAGGTTATCTCTTGTACAAGGTGATAACATAACAGATTGTAATGGGTCTATTGGTTCATATCCAGGTTTTGCTATGACAGGCACATAAAAATTATTTATATTCCAAGATAAATCTTGAATATTAGGGTCATCATAATTTACTTCATATGGTGATGATGGATCATCATTACAAGTCACTTCTTGACAACCTGTAAAATGATATTCTCCACCTTCTGATGGACATATAGCTTTTGGAGGTAGTATATCAATTGAAGGTCTACAAAATTGTTCAGATGCTGATTCCTGTGTTTGATATGAATCACAAGCTCCTCTTTCTGATATCATACATTGATATGCTAGTCCATTTGGAGCACCTGAGGTTGTGTAATTCTGAGTACAATTATCTATGTTCCCAAAACCACCACAATTTATTTCCCTTAAAGTACCTTCACATAATGGTAATTGTACCCAACCTGAATCTTCATTGCATGTTAATCCAATTCCATCACCACCAATAACCGTTGCACCATTTTCTCCTATAGCATTTAAATTAATATGAGATGGATTGTCAATATTAGCTGGTATAGGTCCATCGGATATGTTACTAGCTTCTTCTCCATTAACAGTACATCCTTCATATGGTTGTATATTAATATTAAAATTTTCTTCATTCACATCACAAGATATTTCTAATGTATTGGGATTAAAACCTTCTCTAGCTGAAACTGTAATCTCATTAACTGTGCTTAAATGTGTTGGTTCAGAGTTACTTATTGAATATTTATTGAGAAGGTCATATTGAGAAATATTATTCCATCTACATCTATTGATTTTACAGAAATTTATAGGAGGACTATTTGGTGCTACACATTTTTGAATAATAGGATCAGTTTCTTCTCTTGTTGCTTGAAAATCGTTTCCTTCATAATCAATAGTCCTTTCTCCAGTTTCAGAATCTATATTAATACTGAAACTTATTTCTGTAACACTATGGTATCCTTGTTCACATTCATTATTACCAGATTCAAAATCATAAAAATTATTATTAATAATATTTGGCGATGATGTAAGTTTTTCAGATTCTAATAAATCTACATTACACACCGCATCTAAGTCTTGAGTACAATTATCCATTGTAAATGGTTCATTATGATAATTACAAGGCGTTACATCTGCTTTATAAGAACAGGTTTTATATAAATTATTCCAGTGACACCCATCTTCTTCATTACAATTATTTTCTTGGAATATATCTTCACAATTATTTGCTTGTGTTTCATTTTTATATCCTATATCACATATAACATCAACATCAAAATCATATCTATCATAATTTGCAGAATATCCATGATCTATTCTGTGTATGTATCCATCTTCAAATTCAAAATTACTAGAACAAATATTAATGGGAGTCCCACCTGTATATTCATCTAAATTATGTTTAAAATTATCATTAACTGTTGTAAATGTACCATTATCAATTTCATTACAACCAGTTACATTATATGATTGTCCATTAATACCACAACTTGTTACAACTGGAGGATCTAATATTTTATCACAAGTATCGTTTTGCCATATACAAGCACCAGATTCATCATTATTACAGCTATTTCTATCTTCATTTTTTTTACAATTATTTCTAACTTTAGCATATAATGTACTTATGCCATTCCAATATAAATTAGTATGTATATATGCATGTTCTTTAATATCAACAAATTCAAGTAGTCCACATTTATGAGAAGCACTTGGCGGGTCTTCCCAAAATCTGATGGCATTACAAGTTTCATATTCATCACAGGCTTCTTGACATTTTGTTAAATTTCTATTATATTCCTGTCCAGACTGATTTATTAAATGTATATATCTGTCACCATCTGCAATACCTCTTGATTGTGATATTTTTGAATCTAATATACTATCAACTATTGTTGCAAATTCTTCTGGTTGAATTATATTATCCTGATCCAATCCGCAAGATTGATTATAAGTACAACTAGAATGACTATTACATTCTGATTCACTTTGTATATTCTCACAGTATTCAGTAATATATTCTCTATATGAATTAAATATAAATTCATCAGTAATTTCTTCATATGAATTTGTATTACATTCTATTTTGTCAAATAATCTGGTATTTTGATATGTTGAATTATTAAATGCGAGTCCAATGTTACCTTCATTAAACCAATAACCTTGTTGACATTTAATAAATTTTGTAGGATTTGAGGGATCACGAGTATAACTATTAAGTGCTTCTTCTTTTGATAATCCGTCGCAAGTACTTACATAGTTTCTATTTCCACAAATTGAACTTGTCTCTTGATTAGCACAAGTAGCATTTACATCAAAAGAAAATATTCTTAAATCATTCTCTTCTAAATTATAAATACTTGTGTCAACTGATTCGGACGTGCATCTTTCATTCGGATTTGGTATTTTAGCGTGTCTATAGATACAAGCATTTTCTTCAGTTATTTCATATGTAATTGGGTCTGTAACTTGAACAGTTGTACTATTACATAATTGTTTATTATTATTATGAGGTGAACATAACTGTTCATTTTCAATTGATATTGGTATACAACTTTCTCCAATTCCATTATGATTATTTAAAGTATCTGCAAAAGTATCAGCAATTGGAATTTCAATATTTGAGGTATCATTTTCAGTACATCCAGATAATTCATATGATTCATCTATAGAACAAGTTATTGATTCGTCTGGTGTGTTTCCAGTTGTATTATTTTTAATTTTATAATATATATCTGGTAGAGGCATAGATGGATGATATCTTTCTATTGCAGATCTTTGCAATTCAGGATATAATATCCCTAACTGACTTTTAATACAACATTGATGATGACCGTTATTACCATACCAAGTAGAAAATCCGACACAACTTTCAACTGAATCACATAATTCTTCGCATTTAGTTCTATTATCCCTGTAACTACCATAATTTAAAACACATCCATTGTTATAAGTATTATCACTAAATGCCCCTGCACTACTTTGAAGCATTAAACCTGATTCTGAAAATTCTAATTGATTTATATAATTTCTAAACTCTTCCTCTTCTAATGTTGATGCTGGGTTTATATAAGTGCGATATAAATTATATCTATTTTCTAATGTTATTTTTTCATAAGAATTATTTCCACAGGTTATCTCTGTTGATGAACTACCAGATGTGCATTGATTATTTTTCCATTGACATTTAATATCATCATTATTATTATTTTTTGTGTAATAGTCTTCACAAGTTAAATGATTCAGACCATCACAAGAACTTCTATACTCTCTATTTCCACAAATAAAATTATCAAAACCGGTTGCACAAACAGAATTGACTTCAGTTTGTTCTGGATTAGTACTTAAACAATCCTCACTAATAATTCTATATTCTGATTGTTCAGTTGTTAAACAAGTTCCGTCATCTGTATTGCATTCTATACCTAAAATTTCTGCTTCATTAAAAACATTACTTTCAGTACAACATTCATAAGGTGTACATTGATCTCCAGCACAGGTATTTGCTGCATTATTATTATTTACATGATTACTACAATCAAATCCTTGACAAGTAATTTGTTGTACAACACATTCATTTGTATTACACTCTTGTTCTTCTGTTACATTTAGATTTGGACATGATCCTCCATTATAAGCTGGTGTAGATACAACAAAATTTCGCGTTTGAATACCACCACCACAAGATAATGAACAATCACTCCACTCTGTAAATTGTCCAATACAATTTATTGGATCTGTTGAATCTGTTTGTGGTTCTGCACATTCTTCTAATTCGCATTGTTGTGTTTCTACTATACCTGCTTCTATAGGACATTCAATTCCTCCATTTTCAGCAGGTGTTGATACTATATATATTCTAGATTGTTCTCCTAAACCACACGATACAGAACAAGGGCTCCACTCGCTAAATTGTCCCACACAATCAATTGGCTGATTAATGATACAACATTCAGATTGTTCACATTCTTGATTCTGACAAGGAGTGCTTGTTCTAAGTTCTGAATCACCTTCTTCACAGCAATTTTCACCTGGAACACACGAATTTAAATATGCTATGCAAGTTTGATTATTAGTTTCTAAACTATTAGATAAATTTGTCCAATATTCAATATTTCCATTTGAGTTTATAAAATTTAAAAATGATTCTTCTGTTTGTGTTATTTCACTTCTATTAATAAATAATATATTAAATTGTTCAGGACTCAATTGTTCGGTTATGAGTGTTTCTGCTGGACAACCACTAGTACTGCCATCTTCCAAAACATTGTAATCTTCACCTGGTTCACAATCATATTCACCAGCTTCAAAAGCACAATTTTCTCCTAATATATTACCTGGATTAGAAATAGTATATGTCTTTTTACAATCTGCATTACATTCACTCATTGTACCTTCACAATTTATTATAATATTTTCACTTGTAATACAGTTATTTCCATTTGCATCTACTAAACTAGAACAAGATGTAGATGTGCCATCACTACAATTATTATCTTCATTTCCAGAAGAATTAAGACATAGAGTTTCACTTTCTTGATCCTGATTATAACAAGATGAACTAATAAGAAAATTACTTATAACTTCATTTCTTGTTGTTGGACAAGGACACTCCCCTTCTCCAGGAATACAACTTGATATTAATTCATTTGCTTTTTCTATACAACTCATACCATTTCCACTTGGATAAATCATTATATTGCTTAAAGCTTGTTCTCTTCTAACTTGAGCTGATTCACATGATGATGTACATTCTGGAATATTAAAATCACAATCAATATCTGGTGATATATCTGGACAACCAATAGTACTGCCATCTTCCAAAATATTGTAATCTTCACCAAAAGAACAATCAATAATCATTCCATCTTCATATTCACATTCACGACCATTACCATTAGATTCTGATTCTATTATAAACATTTTCTTACAATTATCTAAACCGTGTTCTCTACTACCACAAGATGTGAAGTTACCAATACAATCTATATCATCTGGACAGTTATCGACACCTGGTTGACAAGTATGAATTTCATCATTTGAATAAGGACAGTTTATACCACTTCCAGATGAATTTTGTGTTATATTATATGTTTTTTCACAATTTTCATTACAATTAGACCACGAACCAATACAATCTCTAACAACAACTCCTATTTGACAATTACTTATATCAACTCCAGTACTATCAATATCACCACTAAGTGATAAAATATTATCATTAATATCTGTTATCATATATTCTCCACTTATTTCACATTGATTATCTTCACTGATATTATCAATTCTCATTAAATCTCCAGAATTATATAAAGAAGCATCTGGTACAGTTATTTCTGTTCTTTGAACAATTATTTCTCCAGAAGGTTGTGTTCCTGGTTGAGTTGGTTGTACAGTTTGCGTACATAATCCCTCACCCGGAACACAAGAAGCAGTTTCACCATGAGATGCTGTACAAGCTGTTCCTGTGCCAACAGATGCAGTTGTCACGGTATAAGTTTTAGTGCAATCCGCATTACAAGTAGACCAACTACCAACACAATCTACAGGGTCATGAGGACATAAATCTTCTCCTGGAGCACAGTCAGCAGTTTGTTGATCTGATGCTTGACAGGCTCCGCCAGTACCAACAGCAGCTGTATTTACACTGTAAGTTTTAGTGCAATCAGCATTACAAGTAGACCAACTACCAACACAATCAACTGGTTGTGCTGGAGGTGGAGGTTGTGTCGCTCCTGGCTGTGGTGTTTGTCCAGGTTGTGGTTGAGTTGCTGGTTGTCCAGGTTGTGGTGTTTGTCCTGGTTGAGTTGCTGGTTGTCCTGGCTGTGTTGTTTGTCCAGGTTGTGGTTGAGTTGCTGGTTGTCCAGGTTGTGGTGTTTGTCCAGGTTGTGGTTGAGTTGCTGGTTGTCCA
>MDTD01116134.1_pt1 | contig 13190 bp, 11 predicted proteins | sample 811221 | NCBI WGS metagenome assembly MDTD01 (sample SAMN05326646, study PRJNA326480) | marine metagenome | isolation source: seawater | place: Pacific Ocean: South West | collected 2011 | reverse complement strand
TTGTCCAAGAGAAGATAGTGGTATTTTTAGATTACCCATTGATCGTGTATTTACCTTAAAGGGATTTGGTACTATAGTAACTGGTACTGTACATTCAGGAAAATTAAATGCTGGTCAAAATATAGAAATATTACCTGTCAACCTTACAACGAAAGTACGGGGTATTCAATCTCAAGGAAATATTGTTAAATCTGTTCAAATAGGCGATCGAGCTGCAATTAATTTACAAGGATTGAGTAAGAAACTTATTCAGCGTGGATTTCAGTGCGTAGAATTAGGTAGTATCAGAGCAACAAGAGAGATAGGTGCAACAGTTCAATCCATAAAAAATTCAAATATAAATATAATACAAAATCAAAGAATAAGAGTATACTCCGGTACAATGGAAGTATTAGCTAGAATATCTATTTTGGATAAAAAGGTTATATCTCCTGGAGAAACTGCTTCTGTTATCTTAAAATTAGAAGAACCTATGCCTTTAGCTATGTACGATAAATTTATTATTAGAAGATATTCACCAGTGGTTACTATTGGAGGAGGCAACGTCTTAGATATTCAATTATCTGAAAAATGGAACCAGAAAAAGAAATATGTAAAAGATATTTCTAACTTAAATGAAAATGAGAAAATAAAAAAGGTAATTGATTTTCAAAATTTAAATCCAATCAATAAAAAAAATATCAGATTTAAATTTGGTTTAAGCGAACTTCTACTCTACAATAAAATAAAGCAAATAACTGATATACAATACATCAAAGATAAAAATGAAACATGGCTTGTTACAACTAGTCAATTGAAGAGAATAAACAATTTTATTTTACATGAAATTAATATTTATCAAAAGAAAAACAGATTAAAACCTGGAATACTTTTTGAGGAATTACATCAAATAATATCCGGAGATAAAAAGTTTTTAGAAAATAGAATTAAAAAATTAGAAGAAGAAAAAAAAATAAAAAGAATTGAAAATTATTTGAGCTCAGCTGATTTCTCTATTGAATTCTCCGAAAATGAAAAAGAAATTTATAATAAAATATTAAGAATATTAGATGAAGAGAATTTTTATTCTTCTTCAATTAATGATTTTTCAATATTAACTGAAATTGATAAAAATTATCTAATTGAATTGATAAGAGTTGGAGAATTAAAGGGTGAAATTATTCGTTTGACAGAAACATTGATGTTCACTGAAAATAATTTTAAGAAATTAAAAGTAAGTTTTATTAAATTTTTAGATGTGAATGAATCAATTACAGTATCTGAATTTAAGGAAATAGCGAATACATCAAGAAAATTTGCTGTTCCTTTATTAGAATATTTTGACAGATTAAAAATAACATATCGAGTTGGAAATAAAAGAAAGTTAGTGAAATAGTGTTAAACAACAAGTCAACACCTGTAATGAGGCAGTTTTGGGAAATTAAAGAAAAGAATAGTGATGCAATTATCCTATTTAGAATGGGTGATTTCTATGAAACATTTGAAGAGGATGCTATAATTGCTTCAAAGATCCTTGGTATAACTTTAACTAAAAGAGCTAATGGATCAGCTGCATCTGTTCCATTGGCTGGCTTTCCATATCATTCTCTGGAGCAACACCTTCATAAATTACTTAGAAAAGGTAAACGAGTTGCAATTGCTGAGCAAGTAGAAGATCCTAAGCTCGCCAAAGGAATAGTTAAAAGAGAAGTTGTGGAAATAATCACACCAGGGACTTCAACTTCTGAATATTTCCTTAATCAAAAAGAAAATAACTTTTTAATGTGTATTTTTCAATTTGGGAATTCTTTTGGTTTCGGATTATTAGATCATTCAACTGGAGAGTTTAAAGCTGGAGAGAGAGATTTAAAAAATCTTAGTACCATAATTGAGCAATTTTCACCAGCTGAAATTTTAATATCTAAAAGCCAACAAGATATTATCAAATTAAAAATTAGTAAAAATATATTAATCACTCATTGTCATGAGTGGTTGTTCGATAAACGATCATGCTATAATAGAATAAAAGAACACTTTTTATTGCATAATTTAAAAGGTTTTGGTCTTGAGAAAATGTATCTAGCGACATCAGCATGTGGAGTTATTTTAGAATATTTAAAAAAAAATTGCAAATCAAAATTAAATCATATTTCATCCATCTCTGTAATTAAACAAAAAGGATTTATGAATTTAAATGGATTTACCATGAGAAATCTTGAAATTTTCAAACCTTTGAATGAAAATGATAGGAAAAATACATTAGTTTACTGTTTAGATAAAACATGCACATCCCCAGGTGGTCGATTGTTAAAATCATGGATAATAAATCCACTTACAAATAAAAAAGAGATAAAAAATAGACATGATATTATTGAGGAAATTTTATCTCAAAGTGAAATATTGACTGAGTTGCAAAATTATTTTAAGCAGATTTCTGACGTGCCTCGTCTTTTATCCAGATTAAATTTACATAGAGCTACACCTAAAGATGTATTACAGATTGGAAAAAGTATACAAATTTGGAATAATGTGAAGGGAAAGATATTCGGATCGAAATTAAAAAAAATCAAAAAACTTTACAACAATTATAATGACATAAATTGTATTTCAGAAACAATTTTAAATAGTTTAGAAGATGATTTACCACTAAAAATTTCACAAGGTAATATTTTTAAAAAGGGAATTTCTAATGAACTTGATGAAATACGATCAATTAAAGATAATGCAAATGACTGGCTTGTCAACTATCAAAATGAAGAACGAAATAAAAACAGTATAAATAATCTTAAAATTAAATATAATAAGGTATTTGGATATTTTATAGAAATTACAAATTCAAATTTAAATCAAGTACCAGATAATTATATTAGAAAACAGACGCTAACAAATTCTGAAAGATACTTTACTATTGAATTAAAAGAATTTGAGGAAAAAATATTAAATGCTAATGAGAAAATTCATGATATTGAAAATAGTTTGTTTTATGATTTAAGTGATTCGATAATTAAAACATCAAAGAAAATTCAGCATAATGCAAAAATTAATGCGGAGTTAGATGTACTTTTGGGACTTGCATCTGTAGCTCAATTGAAAAAATATTGTAAACCAGAGATTATCGACTCTAATGCGATAGAAATTAAAAATGGACGTCATCCTGTAATAGAACAAATTCTAAATTCTGACGAGCAATTTATTCCTAATGATATTTATCTTAATCCAAAAGATAAGCAGATAGCATTAATTACTGGACCAAATATGGCTGGTAAAAGTACATTTTTGAGGCAAATAGCACTAATTGTTTTAATGACTCAAATTGGTTCCTATGTTCCAGCAGAGATTGCAAAGATTGGTATAGTCGATCAGATTTTTACACGTGTTGGAGCAAATGATAATTTAGTTCAGGGTGAATCCACGTTTTTAGTTGAGATGAATGAAACTGCAAATATAATTAACAACGCAACCAAAGACAGTTTGATAATATTAGATGAGATAGGGAGGGGTACATCTACTTACGACGGTTTATCAATTGCTTGGGCTTTAACGGAACATTTACATAACAATAAGAATGTTGCTGCAAAAACAATTTTTGCCACACATTATCATGAACTTGTTAATTTAGTTAAAGAACTACCAAGAGCTTTTAATCTAAATGTTTTGGTAAAAGAATTCAGAAATGAAATTATCTTTATGAGAAAAATAATTGAAGGAGGTGCAGATAAAAGCTATGGTATCCATGTCGCCAAATTAGCAGGTATGCCATGGGAGATTGTTGAAAGATCGAAAGAAATCTTGAAAAAATTAAATCAAAATCAAGAGAACAATTTAGAGGTAAATTTAGAAATGGAAAAAAATAATCAAATGGATTTTTTCACAAATAAATTTAAAAATATACTAAATGACTTAGATAAAATAAACATTGGTGAAACAACCCCTTTAGAGGCTCTTTATAAATTAGATGAATTAAAAAAAAGATATAAAAATTAAAATTGAAGATTCTAATATTTAATTTGATATTCATTTCAATAATTTTTGGGAAATTAAAATTTAGTGCAATTTCACCCAATATTTTTTCGATATCACTTTCTGCTTATGGTATTGCAAATTCTAATACAATTGGCTATGAAAATAGATCTTTTTCAATAATTAATCATCCTGCCCTGCAAAACATTGAAAATGATTTGATTGGTTTTAGTCTTAATTCCTTGTACTCAAATCAGGCTTCTGCCTCGCTTATAAAATTTGCTAGAAAACAAAAAAATAATTACTCATACAAATTGGGTGGTATACTTTTCACCATTGATGATATTCCAGATACGAGAGACTTATTTTACAATGAAAATTCGTCAGTACCAAATTACAACAAAGTAAATAAGTATAATTTTAATCAATATTTTATTTGGTTTAATCTTTTTAAAAAATATAATGATAAAATCAATATTGGATTAAATATTTTACCTCATTTTCTTCATTTAGGTGAAAATATAGGTTATGGTTTATTGCTAAATGGTTCCATTCATAAATCAATCAATAAATACATTAATTATTCTGTAATATCAAATTCGATTCCAGGATCAATAACGTTATGGAATAAAAAATATTATGAATTTTACCCAACAGAACTAAGAAATATTGTATCTTTTAAATTTAAAAAAATTATTATAAATTCATCATTAGATTATATTTCTGAAAGTATTAATATATTTAGTAAAAAGTTTTATGATTTAAACAATTTAGAATATAGTTTTTCAATTGAATTTATCGTAAAAAAAGAATTACAATTAATTGTATCTAAAGGAAGATATAAATCATATGGAAGTGGATTTATATTCAAATATAATGGTTTAGAGTTATATTATGGTATTGGTCTTCAAAGATTTGACTCAGTGAGAACGATACATCAAGGAATTGATTTAGTATTTAATATGAAAAAAATAGATAAATGGAAAAATATTTTAAATCCATAGGAGTTTTACATGTTAACTAGCATGACAGGCTACGGTATAGTTGAAAATATGGAAGATGGGTTTTCTGTTGTGATAGATATTAAATCTTTGAATAGTCGCTTTCTGGATATCCAGTGTAAATTGAATCGCTCTTTGAAAGAATACGAACCTAAAATAAATGCATTAGTCAAAAAGTATTTACTCAGAGGTAGAATTATAGTAAATATTGATATACTACATGAAACAAGTAAATTTGATAAAATATCTTTTGATAAAATTAGATTTAAGCAATACATGGCAGTGATAGAAGAAATAGAAAAAGAAAATGAAAAAATTAAACCGGTTGATATAAACTATTTTCTATCAAATCCTGAAATAATTATAAAAGATACAAATTATAATAAAGAAATAATTGAATCCTGCATTGAAAAAAGTTTAATATTAACATTGAAGCAAGTCCAAAAATTTAGAAGAATTGAAGGGAAAAAATTAGAGTCTGAATTTTATAATCGATTAGAAATATCTGATAAAATAATTGATAAAATTAAATATATCACGGATAGCAATTTAGATAATCAAACAGAAAAATACAAAAATAGAGTTAAATCTATATTTGAAGATAGCTTTGTTGATGAGCAGAGATTAAATCAAGAAATTTCAATTATTGCTGAGAAGAAAGATATAACTGAAGAAATTGTTCGATTTAAAGCACATTTGTGTTTATTTAAAGATTTTTTAAAAGAAAATGAAGCACCAATTGGAAAAAAAATGAATTTTCTTTTACAAGAAATGGTGAGAGAGGTTAACACAGTTGGTTCAAAAACAGATTTGACTAAAGTTAGCCACTTGGTTGTTGATTTAAAAAGTGAAATTGAAAAAATAAGAGAACAGGTACAGAATATATTATGAGTGATGGACGACTTATTGTATTATCTGCTCCTTCAGGAACAGGAAAAACATCAGTATATAAAGAGCTATTAAAAAGAAATCCAGAATGGACTTTCTCTATTTCAGTAACCACTAGGGAGCCTAGAGAAGGAGAGATAGATGGAGTGGATTATATTTTTATGGAGGATGAAAAATTTAAACATTTGGTTAAATTTGGTGATTTTATTGAATGGGAATGGGTGCATGGCAATAAATATGGTACGTTAATGTCTACATTAGATGATGCACTTGATAAGGGCAAAATAATGCTTTTAGATATTGATGTTAAAGGAGGTAAAACAATATCTGAAGAATTTCCTGAAGAAGTAATATCAATATTTATTGAACCTCCAGGAGATAATATAACAGAAAAAAAAGAAGTTTTAGAAGATAGACTAAAGTCAAGGGCGGACACTCCAATTACATTAATAAAGAAAAGACTAAAAAGATTAGATCTAGAATTAGAATATAAAGATAATTTTCAACATCACTTTGTAAATTATGATTTAGAGGAAACAACCAACGATATAGAAAAAACAATAAAGGAGCAATTAGATAAATGATTAAAACGCTTCCATTTAGTGAATTAAGTAAAGTTAACAACGATGTTTATAAAAGTACTGTTGTTATTGGGAAAAGAACAAAACAAGTTATAAATGATAGGCAAATAGAAAGAGCCAATGTAATACATGAAGAAGAAGATTATGAAAGCCTTGATTCAGTGCATGAAATTGAAAATAATGATTATGTAGAGAAAGATAAAGTCATCGTCACATCACTTAATGAATACCTTAATAATGAAATAGAAGTTATTGAAGAACAATCTCAAGATATCTAATGTTAAATGAAATTAAAATTGAAAAAGAGGTGGTTAACGCAACAGGAAGAAATTTTTGGTAAAAACTTTTACCTGACTAATATAAATAGTACTAATCTCAATAAAAATGATGATAATAAGATTAGCTTAATTGATGAAATACTAAGCACTGAGAAAAAATTTTTCGGCATCGGTAATACTGATGCCGAATTTGTTTTTATAGGTGAAGCATTAGTAAGTGATAATAGTAATTTATTAAAAGCCAATACTACACGAACTGAAGCATTATTCAATAAAATACTTAATGCAAGTGGGTTTAAAGATATTAATATATATAAAATATATTTTTATGCAGAAAATCAAAATAGCAAAGATTCTTTTAAGTTTAAGAATAGTGATCATAGTCAATTCTTGAAAAATCTTTTAAAAATAATTAGTCCAAAATTAGTAATTCTGTTGGGTGAACTAACAGCTAGATTGTACCTCAATAAAAATATATCAATAAACCAAACTAGAGATAAAGTTTTTAAATTAGACGATATAGATCTTATCAATACTTATCATCCGATTGACTTAATTAAAAATCCAAATTTGAAAAGACCCTTGTGGGAAGATTTTAAAAGAATTAAAAATAATTACATACAGGATATTTGAATTGAACGAAGAAAATACTGAATTAAGGTTACCACCACATTCAATAGAGGCGGAAAAAGCGCTTTTAGGTTGTATTTTAATTGAAAATGAAGCTCTAACAAAAGTTGTTTCAAATTTACAAGCTAATAGTTTTTATAAACCTTCACATTCAAAAATATACAAAGCTATGTTAGAATTATTCGAAGAAAATGAAACCATTGATTCTATCACAGTTGTTGATAAATTACAAAAAAAAGGTGATTTAGAGAGTGTTGGTGGTGCATTTTACATATCAAGTTTAACTACAGAGACAGCCTCTTCAGAAAATGTAGAATATTATGCTAAAATTGTATCAAATAAATCAATTTTAAGAAATATTATTTTAACTTCAATTGATTTATCAACATTGGCCTATGAAGCTCAGAATGATGTGACATCAATATTAGACAAAGCAGAACAAAAATTATTTGAATTATCACAAAATTTCAACAGAGGAAGTTTTGTTCAAATAGAAGAAATGTTGCATAATGTACTAGATAAATGGGGTAATCATAAAAAAGGACAGTTTATCGGTGTAGCCTCAGGATTTAAAGAGTTAGATAAAAAATTATCGGGATTTCAAAAATCAGATTTAATAATATTAGCAGGTAGACCTTCAATGGGTAAGACAGCTTTAGCATTAAGTATGGCGAGAAATGCGGCTGTTCAACATAATATGAAGGTTGGTATCTTTAGTTTGGAAATGTCTTGTTCACAGCTAACAGAAAGATTAATTACCGCAGAAGCAAAAGTAGATAGTCATTTAGTTAGAGATGGTAGGCTACCTGCAAAAGATTGGAAAAAGTTATCTAAAGCAGCGGGTAGTTTATCAAAAGCTCAGATTTTTATAGATGACTCAGCCGAAATGAATATTATGGAGCTTAAAGCTAAAGCACGCAGATTAAAAGCCGAAAAAGATATTGACTGCATAATTATTGATTATTTACAGTTACTGAATGTTCCAGGAAGAACAGAAAGTAGACAGCAAGAAATATCATATATATCAAGATCACTTAAAGCCTTAGCTAAAGATTTAGACATACCAGTAATTGCTTTATCTCAACTTTCAAGGGCTTTAGAGGCTAGACAAGATAAGCGTCCTATGATGTCAGATCTTAGAGAGAGTGGAGCTATAGAGCAGGATGCTGATGTAGTATTATTTGTATATAGACCAATCGTTTATTCAAAAAAAGAAGAAGACGAAGGATTGGGTGAAATCATTATTTCAAAACACAGAAATGGACCTACAGGTGTTATAGAGGTTGTTTTTATTGATAAATATGCTCGTTTTGAAAATATGAAAATAAATGCAGACGAATATTATAACTATAACTTTCCTGGCTAAAATTGTTAAGTAAATTTAAAAATATTTTACCTGGAAATAACAAGCCTAATCAGTTTTTAAAAATAATATATGAATTAAACAAGCATCAAGAAGTTAGTGAAGAAATAGAATCATTAATTTGGAAAGCTTATGTTTTTGGTAGAGATGCACATAAAGGTCAAAAAAGAAGATCAGGAGAACCATATTTTAATCATTGTGCATCTGTTGGTGGAATTTTAGCCAACTGGAATCTCGATGTAAATACAATAATTGCAGGGTTACTTCATGATACTGTAGAGGATACTGAGGTAACTTTTGATCAAATTTCTAATGAATTTAACTCTGAAATTACAGAGTTAATTTCTGGGGTTACCAAACTTTCTGGAATTAAATTTTACAGCAGAAAACAAAAACAAGCAGAAAATTTTATGAAGATGTTTTTATCTGTAGCTAAAGATATTAGAGTAATAATTATAAAATTTGCAGATAGATTACATAATATGTCTACCATCAAACATCTACCATTAATAAAACAAAGAAGAATTGCGAATGAGACAAAAGAAGTGTTTGCACCACTTGCTCATAGGTTAGGAATGTATAAGCTGAAAAGTGAATATGAAGATTTGATATTTAAGACAATAGAACCAAAAATTTATAAGAGTATTCAAAAAAAAGTAAAATCAAGTAGAGCTGACAGAGAAAATTATTTAACATTATTTGTGGGACCTATTCAAAAACAAATTAATAAATTCACAATAAGTAATAGAATATCACGCAGAACAAAACATTACTCTTCAATCTATGGAAAAATGAAAAAGAGGGGAAAGACTTTTGAAGAAATAATGGATATAATGGCTGTTAGAGTTATTGTAAATAGAATAGATGAATGCTATGCTGTATTGGGAATTATTCATCAACTATATACTCCTCTTCAAGATCGTTTTAAAGATTTTATTGCAACCCCTAAAAGCAATGGATATCAATCTCTGCACACAACAGTTTTCGGTTTAAATGGGAAAGTTGTTGAAGTTCAGATTAGAACAGAAGAGATGAATCAAACTGCTGAAATTGGAGTTGCTGCTCACTGGGTATATAAAGAAGGTCAACATAAAAATGGGAATAAAAATAGTCTAAATAAACACATAAGTTGGTTAAGAGAGCTTGTTGATGTGCTTCAAGACGAGAAAAGGAATGAAGACCCTAAAGAGTTTCTTCAATTATTGAAAATTGATTTATTTGAAGAAGAGATTTTCATTTTCACGCCAAAAGGAGATGTTTTTCAGTTAAAAGAAAATTCTACTCCTGTAGATTTTGCCTTTGAAATTCATACGGAAGTTGGAATGCATTGCATAAGTGCAAAAGTTAATGGAAGAATTGTACCTCTAAATACAAAATTGAAAAATGGAGATAGTATTGAAATTATCACTTCAGAAAGTCAAAATCCTAGTTATGCATGGCTCAAATTTGTTCAAACAATAAAAGCAAAAACGAATATAAAAAAATGGGTAAAAAAAGAACAAAACGATAAAGCTATTGCACTTGGAAAAGAAATACTTGAAAAAACACTCAGAAGAATAAAAAAGAAACACATCATTAATAAAATATTTGAAAATCCACAACTACTAGGTGTCAATAATATTGATCAAGTATATATTGGTCTATCAAATGGTTCATTTTTGGTTAGAGACATTATAGAAAAGTATTCTCCTGCAGAAAACATCATTGAGAGCAAACAGAATGAGTCATTAACACAAAGATTTTTAGATAAAGCTAGAGGTGCAGCAAGAGGTGTGAGTGTAGACGGTATATCAAATACCTTATTAAATTTTGGTAAATGTTGTAATCCTATCCCAGGAGAGGACATATTAGGTTACGTAACAAGAGGTAGAGGTGTAACCATTCACAGAAATTCTTGCAATAATCTACCTGTTTTAAAAAACGAAGATAGATTCATACATGTAGATTGGAATGTTGGAAAAAATCAACAATTTTTAGTTCAATTAAAATTAGTCGGAGAAGATAGAAAACATTTTTTAAATAATATTACAAATGAATTTTCAAAGCATAATATTAATATTAACAGTATAGAAGCAAAGTCTGAAGAAGGATTAGCAACAATTAATTTAATTATTGAGGTAAGAGATAGAAGACAGCTTAAACGAATACAAAATAAAATTAGAAATATTAAAAATCTTATATATATAAAGCGAGTATAATGAAAATATCATACAAACGCGAAGATGTAATCAGAAGAACTGCAAGTAAACTTGATTTAGAAAATAAAGAAGTTAAGATAATTTTAGATAAAATCATCGATACAATAACTGATATGTTTCTAGAAAATCATTCAAATATCAGATTAGAAATTAGAAATTTTGGAACATTTGAGGTGAAGCCTGCAAGGGCAAAACCAAATGCCCGTAATCCTAAGACGAATGAAGTTATTTATATCCCACCTCATAAAAAAATTCATTTTAGGCCAGGAAAAATCATAAAAAATGAATTAAGTAAGGAATATTTTCTTAAGTAATGAAAAAGAGAATTCTTGGAATTGATTATGGTAATAGACGCATTGGACTCGCTATATCAGATCCTTTAAATATTTTTGCAAAACCGTTTCATACAATTGATAAAAATAAAAAACCAAAATTTTTAAATGAAATACATGAAGTCATTAAAAATAAGAAGATAGAAAAAGTTGTAGTCGGGTTACCACTAAATATGAAGGGAATTGATTCAGAACAAACAAAAATTGTTAGAGAATTTGTTCAAACATTAAAGAAAAAAATTAATATTCCTATTATTTTTCAAGATGAAAGACTTTCTTCAAAATCTGCAAAAGAATATTTGATAATGCAGAATATATCACCTTCCAAAAATAAAAAATCTGTTGATTCTGTGGCAGCATCAATTATACTTCAAGAATTTTTAGATAACAGCTAGTGGACTCATTTACATTAAATAAAAAATTTATTATTTGTATTTTGTCTGGATTTTTAACCGGACTTAGTCATCATCCACTCTCTATGGGATTCTTATCATGGTTCAGTTTGGTTCCCTTTTTTTTAGCACTCTATAGTTTTACAAATTATAAAAGAGTTATTTTTGCTAGTAGTCTATTTGGATATACATATACTTTAACACAAATATACTGGCTTGCATTTAATATTGGTACTACGCCGACTATTAATAAAATAATTCTTTTAAGTACATCTTTATATCTGACTTTATTTCATATACTTTTTGGACTTTGTGTTTTTAGGGCAAAGAATAAATCTCCATGGGTAGGTATTTGGTCTATTCCATTTTTATGGGTTTCAGTTGAATACATCAGAAGTCTTGGTTTATTAGGGTTCCCTTGGGTTAGTATTGGTAATTCTATGACTGATTTTATATTACCTATACAAATTGTTGAATACACTGCAATATATGGAGTTAGCTTTTGGATTGTTCTTATCAATGTTAGTATTGTTCATTGGTTAAAATATAGACAAAATTATAATATAATTATCATTTTAGTGATATTTTCAATACCTTTTATGATTGGTAAATATCTTATTAAAAACCATTTAGATTACCCGAATAATTCAGGTATAAACATAACATCAATTCAGCCTAATATCCATCTAAATGACAAACATGGTGTAAGTCCGTTAGAAAATGTAGAAAAAATAATATCGATTACTAATGAGTATATCACAGATACTACAAATTTATTAGTTTGGCCAGAAACTGCTGTAAATACATTTATCAATAAAAATAGTAGGACAGAAAAAATTTTAAAGAATTTCTTGAATTATAAGAAATTTGATTTATTAACGGGTTTTCCAGAATCAGAGAAATCTGAAAGAGGTAATTTTTATTTTAATTCAATTGGTCAATTTGATTCAAATGGATTGATTGAGTCTTATCAGAAAATACATCCGGTACCAGTTGCAGAGCACATTCCATTATCAAGTATATTTCCATCATTAAAAAAAATCAATATTGGTCAAGCAAATTGGGAGATAGGTAAAAATTATACCGTTTTTAATACTGATAACTTTCTATATAGTGGTGTAATATGTTATGAGTCTACATATCCATCTCTTGTTAGAAAATTTATAAAAAAAGGAGCTCAATTTTTATTGGTCTTAGTGAACGATGGTTGGTACGAAACTGCTCCAGAACCACAGCAGCATGCCAATCAGTCAATTTTTAGAGCAATAGAGAACAGAAGAACAATTGTTCGGACAGCAAATACTGGTATTTCTATGGTTATACTACCGAGTGGAAAAATAGTTGAGAGATCATTATTGAATCAAAAAACAGGATTTACTGAAAAGGTTTACCCAAATAAAGATCTTACATTTTACACAAAATATGGGGATATATTCTGTATGATAGTGTTGTTGATTTCAATATTTTTGATAAAATTAGATTTTAAAAAAAGGTAAAATATGAAAAAAATATTTTTATTTACAATCCTACTCACATCAATAGTTATGTCTCAAAAAAGTAATTCATCTATAATTAAATCAATTATTTT
>MDTD01016398.1_pt1 | contig 13190 bp, 10 predicted proteins | sample 811221 | NCBI WGS metagenome assembly MDTD01 (sample SAMN05326646, study PRJNA326480) | marine metagenome | isolation source: seawater | place: Pacific Ocean: South West | collected 2011 | reverse complement strand
TATCAAATGAGACTAAATAGGAAATATATGTTGAGTTTTGGCGGTGGTGCATCTTTGACTCAATATTTTTTAGATCGAAACCAAATGCAAACAGAATTGCCAAATGACATTGCTGTTGATGAAAACTCAAATAATCAATTTGTTCCAGATGCAAATATTGGTTTTTGGCTTACATCAAAAAATATGTTTGCTGGTATTTCCGCATGGCATCTAATACAATCTAAAAAAGATTTATTCCATATAGAAGCCATAGTTAAAAATACTCTTGATAGAACATATTATTTTACATCTGGATATTCATTCACATTATCAAGGAAAGCTGAGTTTACACCAAGCTTTGTTGTCAGAATGATGAGAAATGCCCCGTTATCATTTGATTTAAATTCAACATTCACTTATCAAAAAAAATATTGGGGAGGCATTTCATATCGATATAAGGATGCCGTAGCAATTTTAATTGGTATTAGATCAGGGCCAGTTAGAATTGGATATTCATATGATGCTGGTATAAGTAAATTTAATAGCTTTCATAATGGTAGTCATGAATTATTCTTAGGAATTGATGCTGGTGATTTATATGCAAAAAAAATACCTTGGAAAAGACGAAACAAAGTCTTTTCCTCATTTTCAAATATGTAGTTTAAATAATTTTTTTATAATATTCATTGTTATTATGAGAATAATAATTCAATGTTATCAAATAATAAATCTATCGATTTATTAACTAAAATCTACCTAATTTAAAAGTATCAAACTCATAAACTATAACAAATGAAGGCCTTTATTTTGTCATCTCTCAAATTTAAATTCGTAAGATTTTATACCTTTCTTTTAGTTATTGGATTTTGGATTGACAAAGGTTCTATATCCTAAATGCTTAAAAGTTTAGTTTAGCCACTAAAAAAAATTAAGCATTTAGATAAGGGTTATAGTTAATTATCAAATGCTGAAAAGTCTTTTTTATAAGGCTTTTTGGCATGTCTTAAGTTTTTATTAATAACTTTTTATTTTTTGTTTAATAAAAAACGAGTTATAATAACACAAGATTTATTGAAGGAAATAACAATTAAATAATATGAGAGAACCATATTGATTAATAAAAACCATTATTAGATTAACTCACCCAAACCCAAGTGATGGAAAGTTTGAGTTGCTTTTGGCAAATAGACATCGTTTAAAAGAAAGTAACTCTTAAAATTATTGATTCAATAGGTGCTTTGATATCAAAAAAAACAGTACCAATTAAACAAGGAATAAATATTCTTAAAATCAATGAAACCAAAATAAGTACTGGTATTTATTACATTAAAGTCATGAATAATAAAGAAACTATTCAGACCGTTAAGCATCGAATTCAATAAAAAAAGGCCTCACAAATGTGAGGCCTTTTACATTTACTGTAAGGAACTTAATTTAATTAATAATTCCAATTTTTTTAATAATTTGATTACCTCCTAGAGATATAGACAAGAATAAGATATTATTATTTGTAATATTCTTTAGAGAAAAAGAATAATTATTTAAGCCTTCTTTAACTAATATATCCTGGCTTAACACTTCCTTACCATCAAGTCCTAAAATATTGACAGCACCATTATTAAATGATTTTAAAGATTCAAATTGAATACTTAATTTTTCTGAAAATATAATCTTAATAGATTTGTCCAATAGAGCAAGCTCCTCGTCAATTGATACCGAATTTTGATTGACGATAATGGTGCCAACCATACCATTTGCTGCATGACTTCCGACAGAACAATCGTATTCATATGTGCCGGGCACAGTAAAAACATGAGTATAAATATCATTACTATTTGTTGGAGAGGAAATAAAACTCTCCGGATTATTGAAACTGCTTCCGGTAATTGTATTTGTGGAGAAATTAACATTGTGGAAGCCACCATCATTTACCCAATGCACAGTATCTCCCGAATCAATTGTTAAACTTGTTGGAGCGTAATAAAAATTACCGGCATTAATAGTGTGAGATACTTGAGAAATAAAATTAAACGCAAGTATAAATGATAATAATGTAAAAATTGTTTTCATAAGTAGTTAATGTTAATGTTAGTTTGTAAAATTATGTTATTTATTTGTAAAAGGTAAAAAAAAATAATATTGTTATAGAGCTATAAATGCACACATAATAAATACATGTAAAATGAGAATCTTATTTAATTATTTAATTTTCCTTGCACAATCCAACAATTAAAAATCTCAATTAATGAATCTGATAATGGTGGCCCTCCAATTGGCATCAACAAAAAACCACCTGAAGCAGTCATAGAATTATAACACTTATCGGCATTTGCAGAAATTTGTGTATGGTTGGTAAGTTCAACAAGTGAACCATTCCCCGTCGAGTGACAACCGACACAATTGTTTTGAATCATTGGAAGAATTTGAGTTGAAAAGTAAACTGAATCAATACATTGTTCGGGTGTTAATACCTGAACCTTATCTTTTCTACAAGAAAAAAAGAATAAACTTATCAAAATTAAAAAAACCCAATTTAGCTTCATTTTTAAATTTTAAAGTCTCTTGCAATACTAAAACCAATTCTAAACTGTCCATCCATCCAATTTGAATAAGTACAGGGTATAAATTGAGTTTCACCGAAACCTTGAGAGTTGGTGAAATTAATTTTAAAATTATGCCCATTGGTTATCCACTCAAAAGCAATACCTAAACTATTTTTGTTATTGGCTCTTAAACCATCTTTATTATATGTATGATAATACTCAGCTGAAAGAGAAAATTCTTTTGAAAGTCTAAATGCAAAGGCAGAACCAAATGCAAAAACACCATTTTGGTCATCAATACCAACATAATTTCGATGAGTATATGTTGGCATTATTGATAAGCTTAATCTTTCTCCAAATTTTCTTGCAATATTTATTTGAGATGAATAAGCCAATCGATGAGCAAAATCTGGAAAATGAGCAACCTGACTCTGATCCATAGAGGGCTTCATGTATGTTAAACTAGCACATTGAATTAAAGTTAAAGATATCGGAATTCCTTTTTCTTTGTTTTGATTTAAAAACCGATACTTTACAAAGCCATCCAATAGTGATCTATAGGGATTTCCAGCTCCCTTACATCTACCAAAACCAATCATAAGTTGGTCTGAAACACCATATTCAAAAGCAAATCGAACATCCGCAACATTATCAAATCCAAACATGTTTTGAATTCCACCATTTGCGCCAGCAAAGTCACCAAAACGATGCTCAATTCTGAATTGCAAAATTCTTGATCTAAGTGTTTCAACAGAATGTCCATTAATAATTCTAGTAGAGGTATACGTCTCCTGAACATTCTGTCCAAAAGAATACAAAATTAAAAACAAACTAAAAATTAATATAACTGTTTTTCTCATCATTTTTTTGATAGTTTTTTCATGTATGCAATTAAATCTTCAATTTGATCATCACTCATTTTTTCTTTACTATATTGAGGCATATATTGTTGTCTGCCTCTTTTTGCATATGTTCCCCATCTGATAATTTGATATAAAGATTGATCCCGATAACCTTTAATATATTTCAAGAAAAAATCACCTGTTAATTTACTAGTATCAAGGCTTAGATAGGTGACTCTTTTTTCACCATGACAATGCAGACAACTTCTTTTAAATAATTCTTCCCCATTTTCTGAGTTTCCACTCTCTCCGTAACCTCTCTTATCTTTTGGCATTGTATGAAGGAAATTAGCAGGATAATACTGAAAATATTTATTCTTAATTAGAGAAATTAAATCTTTTTTTTCATCATCATCTAAACTCTGATACTTAATTAAGTTCTTTTTGAAATTTGGTGTTAACCCCAAATCTTTTATTTTTAATTCCTCAGACTTAAAATAATGCATAATTGCATCTAGCTCCCAATCTTTTAAAACTCTTCCGGATGAACAGTATTGGGCACAAACCTGAATTGCCTCAGGTAAATCATCTTTTGCCTTATCTACAAGTCCATCATATTTTTTTCTGTAATCACCATTGTAAAAAGATGTTCTATTATAAATACCCCACAAAGTAGAGCCAGGAAGAAATGGAAGATCGTTTTTTATAGCGTAAATCAATCTTTTTTGGGGATCATCAGACTTTAACTTAAACTTTCCTGAGCTATTTTCTGACCCAAACTCTCTTTTTGTGTTATGACAATCAGTACAAACAAAATATGGCGAAATCCTCTTACTTTTCTTTCCATTATACCTAGTATAACCCTTAAAAACTAGGTCTTTTCCCATTTCAACTTTTTTGTTGTCCAAATCAACTATATGATGATTGTAGGCTGAATCACCTAATTTTATTAGTGCATCCTCTACTCCCCATTCATCAACTTCTAAATGTCCAATACTTTTTTTAGGCCTGCTAAAATCATAAGAAGTGAGGATAATCAAGATTGATACAAAGGAAAAAAATAAAAATTTAGACATTGGCTTATGAAATTTAATGAATTTGAATGTTTTTTCATTGAATATCATGTAAATTTGTAATGAATCTAAATAAGACATGAATAACTTTCTGGTACTTCTATTTCTTCTGATGTTACAAAATTCTATTGCTCAAGTTTTTAGATATGAAAAAATCGATAAAAAATACGATCAAAATATTACCGTGGAAAAGATATCTGAAGATGAATTACATAGTACCTATTTAATAACTGTTGTTAAGCATGTGCCACTTCATTTTCACAAAAATCATTCTGAAAACATTATTGTTTTGGAAGGAGAAGCAATTATGAAAATAGGTAATGATACCCTCAATATTTCACCAAAAGATCAAATAACTATTCCAAAAAGAACACTTCATGAAGTAATTAAAGTCCTTGGAAAAAAGCCTTTGAAAGTAATCTCAGTTCAGTCACCCAAATTTGATCCAAAGGATCGGTTTTTTATTGAAAAGCAAGATTAATGTCCGTACATACCTCCGTTCACTGGTATTGTTTGACCGGTAACATAAGAACCAGCATCTGAAATAAGATACTCTATTAATTCGCATACGGCCAATGGGTCTCCAAGAGATTTTTGAGGTATTTCAGAAATTATTTTTTCAATTTGATCAGTTGGCACTTGTTCAATCATTCCTGTATTAAAATATCCAAGAGCTAAATTGTTTACTGTAATTCCATTAGACCCCACCTCTTTTGACATTGTTTTGGTTAAACCTGATAAACCAGCCTTAGATGCAGCATAAGCAACAGTTCCTGGAAATCCAGTTTGTGAAACAACAGAAGAAAGGTGAATAAGCCTTCCAAACTGCTGTTTTTTCATAATTGGAAGCACAAGCTTATTGATGAGAAAAGGTGCAGTTAAATTAACTGCAATTGTTTCATTCCAACTATCAAGAGTAGTTTTCCATGAAATTGCATTTTTTGAAATACCTGCACAATGCAAAATAGCATCAATTCTACCAAAGGACTTCACTGAAGAATTAATAAAACATTCTATTTCTGATTCTTTAGTTAAATTACATGAAAGAACCTTAACATTTTGATCTTCATTTACTAAAATATCTGTGGAATATCTTTGTAATATTAATTGATGCCCTTTCTCTAAAAAGAATTTTGTCAATTCACTTCCAAATCCACCAGATGCTCCTGTTATCAGAATAACCATAAAAAAATTTTGAGTAACAAAAATAAGTCTTTGTTCTTAAGCAAAGAATTAAATAAGCTTTTTTATTTTTACATAAAAAAACAATGTCATTAAACTGGACAACACTAAAAGATTACCAAGACATCACATTTAAATATTGTGATGGTGTAGCACGCATTGCCTTTAATAGACCCGAAGTTCGTAACGCTTTTCGGCCTAAAACAGTAGATGAAATGCTTGAAGCACTTATTTTTTGCCATGAGAGTCAAGAAATAGGAGTTGTTCTTATTTCAGGCGAAGGACCTTCTCCAAAGGATAATGGATGGGCCTTTTGTTCTGGAGGTGACCAGCGCGTCAGAGCTCCCAGAGGATACAAAGGAACAGATGGGGTTAGTAAATTCAACATTTTAGATGTTCAAAGACAAATTCGTTTTATGAACAAGGTGGTCATCGCAGTAGTGCCTGGTTGGGCTGTAGGTGGCGGACACAGTCTTCATGTTGTATGCGACCTTACTCTAGCTTCAAAAGAACATGCGATTTTTAAGCAAACCGATGTGGATGTTGCGAGCTTTGATGGTGGTTTTGGATCTGCTTACCTTGCTCGACAAGTTGGGCAAAAACGAGCTCGCGAAATATTTTTCTTGGGAGCAAGTTATTCAGCTCAAGAAGCATTTGAAATGGGTATGGTTAATCGTGTTGTTGAACACAATCAACTAGAGCAAACCGCATATGAATGGGCACAAGAAATTTTAAGCAAAAGCCCTACAGCAATAAAGATGTCAAAGTTTGCATTAAACCTAATCGATGATGGTTTAGTAGGTCAGCAAGTTTTTGCCGGAGAAGCAACAAGGCTAGCTTACATGACTGATGAGGCTACCGAAGGAAGAAATGCTTTTCTAGAAAAAAGAAATCCTGATTTTAAGAAATATCCAAAATTTCCATAAACAAAAAGCCCTAGGAAAACACCCAGGGCTTAGCTAAGCTAAACTATATGAAAACTAAATAATTACATTTTTATTTTTGTCATGTTTTACTTTGAACCTAAAGTCAATTACTTTTTTATCTTTTGGTTTTAATTTGAGTTGCCACTCCAATATTCCTGTTCTGTCCTCTTTTTTTGCATTGCTTATATTTTTTGCCTCGATTGTAATGTCAGTAGTTTGACTAACGGGAACTTGATCAAGCAATGTAAGTTCAATTAGTGTTGCTTTTAAGTTTTTAACCTCAATTGAGTATGCAAAGTTTCTTTCGACTCTATCACCTATTACTTTTTCCTTACAGTCTTTTTTTAGCAATTTTCTTTTAATATGAACATTTGGATCTTTCCCTAAACTTAAGTTAAGCGTATCATCCATTGAAGTTGGATCCACATAAGTTTCTCCCATATATGTTCCATCGAAGAAAATATTTGCCTTTGCTGGAACCAAACCTAAATCATCAAGTTTTGATATTTGAGCAACCATGTATACAGATTGATCTAATTTAGGAACTGCGAAATGCTTGAACTTAGCCTCTAAATCAATATTCTTAATTAAAACAATATGATGGTCATTGTTTGATTTAATAGAATATGGTAGATCAATTTTAAACTCAGCAGAAACCAATTGTCTAACCACACTTACAAACTCACTTGAGACCCTAGCATCAGCATCGTCTTCTGATTCAAAAACAATTATTTCTTGTATATTTTTATCCGCTTTGTAATCTTTAACATTGTGAAAACCCATGCTTTTCATTTCTTGCTTCATTTTACTTGGTGCATTGAGTTGATTGTAAACACCATTTCCTCCATAAGACATTGCTCGTGAATACGATATATACCAAGGATGAAGCGTTGGTTTTGTTTTATTTTGATAAGGGTTATTGGTTGATATATTTATCTTTACATTTTTCCAGTTTAATCCTGTCTTTTGATACACCTTTGCCTTGTAGTTTAAATTTACCTTTCCATCATCTTTTTTAGTTCTAAAATCATAATGAGGTATCCATCCCGCATTAGATGATAAATAGCTAACATTGATTTTTCCTCTTGCTGCTTGCTTAGTCATTAACGTAACAATAATTCTATGAATTGGCTTCTTTTTTTTAGGAGACAAACCAGTGTTTTTTTGATAATTTTTAAGATCTTTTAGCCTCTCATTCATTTTTGATTTAAGAAGATTCTTAACACTCTTCTTTTTATCTAAATTCAATAATTTTTTATTGATTTCTATCATTTTAAAAGTATAATAATCCAATGTGGTTTTCAACAACTCTAATGAGTCATTAATTTTACCCTGCCCTCTAACCGCTCCATTTGAGCTTAAAATATTTCTACTAGCAGTAAAAACATTTATTTCATCCTGAATCTCTTTAATTTCATAGTTAATCGATTTTATTGAATCTTTTAGAAACTGAATGTCTCTTTTTATTTTTAATGGTATACCATCTTTGGTAACAAGCTCTGGCTTTGGGTAAAATATCTTATGTTTACTGTCTAAAATAATTACATCTCCAGTAGCTTTAACTTGAATACTATTAGGGTCTATAAAAGGACTAATCCCCTCGATAATGATCTCAGATGATCCGGCATTTTTTATTGAATAATTTACCTTTTGAAAGAGCTGAACTCCTTTTGCATAAACAGTCACTTCAGTAACCTTTGACTTTACAATATTTTCTTCGATTGCATTGACTCTTATACTTGAAAAAAGAAGAGCCACTAATAAAATTGATTTTTTCATGTTCTTTAGTTTTGCATTTAATACAAGACTAAAAAAGATTGGTTCAAAAAAAAGCAAATTAATTTATAAATAACTTAAAAATAGACACTTATACAACTATTTACTTTTGCTGATGTATAATGAAACCACTTCCTCCCACACAAATTTAGCGGTGTTATCCCAAGAAAATAACTTGCTTCTTTTTAAACCATTCGCTCTCAACTCTCTGTATTTTTCTTCATTATTCACAAGAGTTAACATTTGATTTTTTATATCATTAACATCAAAAGGACTACAATAAATCGCAGCATTTCCTGCGACTTCTGGCAAACTTGTTTTGTTTCCACAAATAATTGGCACACCACACTTCATTGCTTCTACTATAGGAAGACCAAAACCCTCAAAATAAGGAACATAAGACAAGGCAAAGGCAGAGCCCATATACTTATTTAACATTTCATTTGACAGATGTCCAGTAAAAACAACTAGAGAACTAACATTCTTAGGAATTTTAAGTGCATTTCCTCTCCACATTGATTCACCAATTATAATTAATTTAAAATTCTTGTCACTTTCTTTTATAAACAAAGAAAAAGAGTCAATTAATCTTTGCACATTTTTTCGAGGATGGATAGAGCCAACAAATAAAAAATATGGGATTCCATCTGTATGCTTATTTAAAAAATTATTTTTCGTGTCTTGTTCAAGCTGCTTATAACTCTCGGAAACCCCATTCCAAATAACCCTTATTTTTTCTGAAGAAACATGATATTTCTTGACAAGGTCTTCTTTTGTTGTATTTGAAACCGTAATAATCTTATTTGATTTTTTAGCAAATAAAGGAAAAAAAGTTCTCAGGTATCTACTTGAAAGCCATGGTATATCTTTTGGATAATATTCAAAGCTTATGTCATGAATCACGCTAATTTGAGGGACTTTTGAAAACAATGAGATATAACCATCCGGAGAAAGAAAAATATCAATTTTATATTTTTTCAAAGCGCGTCTTACAGACCATTCAAACCACCAAATAAATAGGAATGGATGGCGTGCCTGTGGAGACAAAACAACACATTTAACATTTGAATTAAAAACAAATTTAGGGTCAACAGCTCTGTCAAAAAAAAGAACAAATTTACATTCGGGATTGTTGTTGGTAATTCGAGATACAATTTCATATGTATACCAACCAAAACCCTCCATTTTCGATGGCAGAAGGAACCGAGTGTTTATTGCAATACGCATATTAAATTATATGAATTGAAACTTAATTTTTAATTTTCAACCCCAATTCATCTAGCTGTTCTTCAGCAAGAAAAGAAGGCGCTTCAATCATAACATCTCTTCCGCTATTATTTTTTGGAAAAGGAATATAATCTCTAATAGATTCTGAGCCACCCATAGTTGCTACCAATCGATCCAAACCAAATGCAATTCCTCCGTGAGGTGGTGCTCCATATTCAAATGCGTCCATTAAAAATCCAAACTGATCTTTTGCTTCCTCCTTTGAAAAACCCAGAAGATCAAACATTTTTTCTTGAAGACCTCTATCGTGGATACGAATGGATCCACCTCCCAATTCAACTCCGTTTACAGCCAAATCATAAGCGTTAGCTCGAACTTTACCAGGATCAGATTCTAAAATGGATTCATCTTCTACTTTAGGAGAAGTAAAAGGATGATGCATTGCATGCCACCTTTTGTTATCCTCATCCCACTCAAGCAGTGGAAAGTCTACAACCCATATTGGTTTAAATTCCTTGGGGTTTTTCAAACCTCTTTCATCGGCAACATGAATCCTGAGCTCACCTAACTGCTTTTGAGTTAGTTCTTTATCACCAGAAAGAACCAATAATAAATCTCCTTTTTGCATCTTAGCTTTATCAGCCCATTTCTTTAAATCATCTGAATTATAAAACTTATCTACTGAAGATTTAAAAGTTCCATCCTCATTATACTTAAGATAAATCATCCCTTTTGCCCCAATTTGAGGTCTTTTAACCCAATAGATTAATTTATCTAGTTGCTTACGAGTAAAAGATGCTGCTTCACTTACATTTATTGATAAAACAACTTCAGAATTATCAAAAATTCCAAACCCTTTACCTTTAGCTTCATCTGAAATATCAACAAACTTCATCCCAAATCGAATATCTGGTTTATCAGAGCCGTATAGTTTCATTGCATCACTATACGTAATTCTTGGAAATGCATCTGTAAAAGAAACATTTAAAATAGAGTTAAATAGATGCTTAATCATTCCCTCAAAAGTTTTAAGAACATCTTCTTGTTCTACAAAAGACATTTCGCAATCTATTTGTGTAAATTCAGGTTGTCTATCGGCTCTTAAATCCTCATCTCTAAAACATTTCACAATTTGATAATACCTGTCAATTCCTGATACCATTAATAATTGTTTAAATGTTTGAGGAGACTGAGGCAAAGCATAAAACTGACCATCATTCATTCTACTTGGAACAACAAAATCTCGTGCCCCCTCAGGTGTTGATTTAATCAAAACAGGAGTTTCAACATCCATAAATCCCTGTGTATCCATATATTTTCTTGTTTCTAGAGAAACTTTATTCCTGAGAAGAAGGTTGTTTTTAACAACAGATCGTCTCAAATCAAGGTAACGATATTCCATTCTCAACTCCTCTCCTCCATCTGTGTTTTCTTCGATTGTAAAAGGAGGCGTTTTAGAAGCATTTAAAACACTTAGTTCTGAAACAACAACCTCTATATCGCCAGTTGGCATGTTTTTATTTTTGCTTTGTCTTTCAACAACTTCTCCATTGATTTGAATCACATATTCACGACCCATTTTTCGTGCCTTAAGACAAAGGTCGTTGTTTGTTTCCAAATTAAATGCCAGTTGTGTTATCCCATAACGATCACGAAGATCAATAAAGGTCATCCCACCAAGATCTCTAGATCTTTGTACCCAACCTGATAAAACAACCTTTTTTTGAACGTCAGCAATTCTTAATTCGCCGCAAGTATGACTTCTTAGCATATCTTAATTTTAATTCAGCACAAAAATAAAAAACAAAAGTCTAATTGATTGACCTATTAAGTAAAGAGATTACATATTTCTTCTATACTGCCCTCCAACTTCAAATAATGAGTTTGTAATTTGCCCCAAAGAAGAATATTTACAAGCCTCCATTAACTTTTCAAACATGTTGTTATTGTTTATTGCAGCATGCTGAACGTTTTTAATTTCGGAAGAAAATTTATCTGAATTACCCTTATGAAGATTTTTTAACATTTCAATCTGATACTTTTTCTCAGACTCAGTAGCTCTGATAACTTCTTTTGGTAAAATTGTAGGTGATCCTTTAGAACTCAAAAAAGTATTGACTCCAATAATTGGAAATTCACCCGTATGCTTGAGCATTTCGTAATACAAAGATTCTTCTTGAATTTTAGAACGCTGATACATTGTTTCCATAGCACCAAGCACGCCCCCACGTTCTGTAATTCGATCAAATTCAATCAAAACCGCTTCTTCAACCAGATCGGTTAAATCTTCAATTATAAAAGACCCTTGCAGTGGATTTTCATTCTTGGCCAAGCCTAACTCTCTATTTATGATTAACTGAATGGCCATAGCTCTTCTGACTGAATCTTCTGTAGGAGTTGTAATTGCCTCGTCATATGCATTTGTATGCAATGAATTACAATTGTCATAAATAGCATATAAAGCTTGTAATGTTGTTCTAATATCATTGAAGTCAATCTCTTGTGCATGAAGAGACCTACCTGAAGTTTGTATGTGATACTTTAACATTTGTGCCCTTGGGTTGGCACCATATTTTTTTGACAATGCTTTTGCCCATATTCTTCTTGCAACTCTTCCGATAACTGCATATTCAGGATCAATTCCATTTGAAAAGAAAAAAGATAAATTAGGTCCAAAATCATTGATATCCATTCCTCTACTTAAATAATACTCAACATATGTAAATCCATTGGCAAGGGTAAATGCCAATTGAGTAATCGGATTAGCCCCGGCTTCAGCAATATGATAACCAGATATGGAAACAGAGTAAAAATTCCTTACTCCATTTTTAATAAAATATTCTTGAACATCACCCATTAATCTTAATGCAAATTCTGTACTAAAAATACAAGTGTTTTGAGCCTGATCCTCTTTTAAAATATCAGCCTGTACAGTCCCCCTAACTTGTTTTAAAGTTTCTTTTTTAATTTTATTATACACGTCTTTAGGAAGAACTTGATCACCACTAACACCCAAAAGCATGAGTCCTAAACCATTATTACCTTCAGGCAAATCACCTTGGTATTTGGGTCTTTCAACTCCTTTATTCTTGTAAAGACTTTCAATTTTCTTTTCAATATCAGCTTGCATATCATTTTTAATAATATACTTTTCACAATTTTGGTCAATAGCGGCATTCATAAAAAACGCCAAAAGCATTGGTGCTGGACCATTAATGGTCATCGAAACTGAAGTCGACGGATCAGATAAATCAAAACCTGAGTAAAGTTTTTTTGCATCATCAAGACAGCATATTGAAACGCCAGCATTGCCAATTTTACCATAAATATCAGGTCGCAAATCCGGATCATTTCCATACAAGGTTACTGAGTCAAATGCAGTAGACAATCTTTTAGCAGGCATCCCTAAACTGACATAATGGAATCTCTTGTTGGTTCTTTCAGGGCCTCCCTCACCGGCAAACATACGAGTTGGATCTTCCCCCTCTCTTTTAAATGGAAACAATCCAGATGTGTAAGGAAATGTTCCAGGAAAATTTTCTTGAAGAGACCACCTTAATATTTCTCCCCAGCTTTTGAATTTAGGAACTGATACTTTAGGTATTTTACTTTGAGAAAGAGATTTTGTATGAGTTTGAATAC
>MDTD01079697.1_pt1 | contig 13191 bp, 15 predicted proteins | sample 811221 | NCBI WGS metagenome assembly MDTD01 (sample SAMN05326646, study PRJNA326480) | marine metagenome | isolation source: seawater | place: Pacific Ocean: South West | collected 2011 | reverse complement strand
TGATCAAGAAAAAAAAATTTTTTATAAATGGACATTACTCGGAACAACAATTTTGCATAAGAAAGAATGGTTAGAATTATTTAAATTGGTAAAATTTAAAGGTAGTTATTACTTTACAACTGCAAAATCGCTTAGTATAGGTTGATTTATTATATTTAATTATATAAATAAACTTTATGATAAACAATATATCAATAAATAATTACTGGACTAAATTAGAAAAAAAAAACCGGCTCCTAAATTTGTAAAAAAAATAAATTTTATTAAATTTCAAGATTTAAAATCTTCGATAAATAAAAAAAATGAATTTTATATTAAAAATCTGATTCGGAAAATGTATGATGGTGAAGCATATATAGTCAGAAATGCTGCTAAGAAAAATTTAAAAGATACTATCATCAGCTTAGCTAAATATTATGATAAAAAACAAAAACCCTCTTTCTCTAAAATGCTTGATGGAGTACCAAACTTTCATAGAATTATAGATAAAAAAATTACAAAAAAGTACAGTCTTTATGCTATTAAACATTCTTATTATTTTTTTAATTGGAATATAAAAACAAAATTAGAAAAAAAATTCAAAGATGCTGTTTATAAACATTGGAGATATTTAAAATATTTATCAGGAAATAAAAAATATGATTTCGAAAAGAATATTCCTAGTGATTTGCAAATTGATAGATTGCAAATTGTAAATTATCCGCATGGAGGTGGTGAGTTAAGAGATCATGAAGATCCAAGAAAAAATGTTAGAGTAGTATCAGGTCTAATAATGAGCAAAATTGGTAAAGACTTTGATAAAGGAGGATTTTACTTTAGAGATAAGCACAATAAAAAGTTGAACATTGAAAATAATCTTGAAATTGGAGATTGTGTTATGTTTTACGGTTCAATTGTTCATGGTGTTGATACAGTTGATAAACATAAAAAACTGAACTGGAAATCATATATGGGCAGATGGTTTGTTGGTGCTTTTGTCAATGACAGTGATCATGTAAAAAATAGGGTTACAGCAAAAGATTTAACTAATTCTGTTTCTAAAAAAGTTAGTTAACAAGATCTGTTTTAATTTTTTCAAACTCATTTATAATAGTTTCATAACTATCAATAGGATCCCATACGATTTTTTGACACTTATTGTGAAATGGATATTGTTCATTTTTTTTCCCATCCAAGCCATTAATTTTTAAGTTATTTTCAAGTGAGGTTGATGATGTTACGTCGTCTATGTAATGTTTGAACATTAAAAAAGACGTGTACTTACTATAATTTAATAATTGAGCTGTCCCATTGCTAACAGTTAAATTCACAAAAGCTCTCTCATACAATGCCAGTCTCACTCGAAGATCAATATTAGCATAATGATAAATATTTTTTTTTATCAATTCACTTTTATGACAATTAATACTTACATTTTCAAAATCATCTAGAAAAATTACACAAAATCCATCTTTATTCAATTTTTCATACACCTTTAACCACTCTTTTAAATTTGAGTTTTTACTTTCGTTAAATGAGCTGTCTCTCAAGGTTATAGTAACAATTTTTTTCCCTTTGGAATTTTCTTTTATATATTCATCAACAATACTTTCATATTGTATAGGAGCTTTAAGACTTGGAGTAGTTTTAAATAAATTAAAATTATTATTTATTTTTTTATAAATTTCATAATCCCACTCTATAACTTTATTTGGTTTGGAATATTCTGGAAATTTATATTTAGCATTATTAATATAATCATTTGCGTCTTTTCGATCATTTAACAATATTATAATTGGGTTTAAATTTTCTACAATTTCAAAACAGGGTTTGATTATATTATCAAATCTTATTTTTTTTGAGCTATTTTTCAACCAACTTTTTTCTTTTGGTGGGCTATTGTCAAATCTTAAATTTATTTCCGGCAATACAACTATCTTTACTTTTTTATCACCTGAATTGATTTTTGCTAAAATTAAAAAACCTACAATATCCCATGTGCACCTGAAGGATAATAAATCAAGAAAAACATAAAAAAATTCTTCATCTTTAGTTTGGGTTTTTTTTGTTCCAAATTTAATTTCTAAATTAATATAAATTTCTTTTATCCAAAATTTAACTTTATCAATGAATTTCATAATATCGTCAAAATTATAGAATTAGTTTTCTTTTAATATATATATATAAATATATAATGAATTATATCTTAAATTATAAAAAAAAAATTATATCATTTTCAGATAATATTAAATTTATAATTATTAAATGAAGAAAAAATTTTGTTTTGATATAGATAATACAATTTGTAGAACAAAATCTCGTAATTACGCAGAATCAAAACCTATAAGGAATAAAATTAATCTTATAAATAAACTTTATGATCAAGGGCATACAATTTTTTTTTTTTACCGCAAGATATATGGGAAGAAATAACAATAATGTTCTTAAAGCAAAATCCGAGGGATTTAAATACACCTATCGGCAATTGAAAAAATGGAAGGTTAAATTTCATAAACTTTACTTTGGCAAACCTGCTGCAGATTATTATATAGATGATAAATTTTTAAATTTTAATAAAAATTGGGACAAAAAATTAAAAGAAAAATTTCTTGAGAGGGGAAAATAAATTGAATATTGGAATTATAGGCAGTGGCTCTGCAGCTACAAGAATTTACAAAATACTATTGACTATAAATAAAAAGAATAGAATAAGTTTTTATTCAAAAAGAAAAAATTTCAAAATTGGAAAAAAAATTATACCTACTAAGAAATTTAATTTTAATTCACAAAAAAAAGAAGATTATTTTTTTGTAAGCAATAATTCTAATGAACATTATAAATATTTAATAAATTTAATTAAAAGCCAAAAAAATATATATGTTGAAAAGCCGATTTGCACCTCAATGCAAGAGGCTAAAATCATTAAGAACAAACTCAGATTATTCAAAAAAAAACTTCATGTTGGTTATCAATTTAGGGAAAATAAATGTATTAATTTTCTAAAAAAATATATTGATAAGAATAGAAATAAAATTGTTTTTGTTTCAGGTTACAGTGGAGAGAATGTAAAAAAATACCATAAAAAAGAAAATTATAAAAAAAGTTATACAGTAAAAAAAAAGGGTGGGGGCGGTGTTCTATTAACCCAATCTCATCAATTAGATTACTTAATTTACTTGTTTGGAAAATTTAAGATAACAAAATCATTATCAGCAAATAACAATAAAAAATTTAATCTAAAATCAAACGTGGAAGGCAATGTATCATATATACTGAAAACAAATGATAATATATTGATAAATTGTAATCTAAATTATTTTGCACAAAAAAAAACCTATCTATATATAAAGTGTTTAAAAGAAACTATTTTCTGGAATAATGAAAAAAATGAAATAACTATAGAAGGAGAGAAAAAAACTAAAAAAAAATTTTTTCAATCCAGAAATAATATGTTTAAAAAAAAAATAAAAAAATTTTTAATAGATAAAAATGATAAAAAGGTAGATAAAAAGATTTTTGAAGTAATAAGTTTGATTGATAAAATAAAATATGATTTCAAGAAAAAAAGAAAATAATAAAACTGTAATAATAACTGGCTCATCTGGATTATTAGGTTTTGAATTATCAAAACGCTTAGTAAAAGATGGATATATTGTTGTTGGATTAGATAAAAAAAGAATAACTTATAATCACAAAAACTTTCATTTTGTTAAATGCGATCTCAAAGATGAGAAGAAAATATCAAACTCTATTAATAAAATAAATAAACGTTTTAATGTATCATGTTTGATCAATAATGCCGCAATAGATCATAAAGTTGAAAATAACAAAAAATATAATTTTATAAAACATCAGATAACTGATTGGAAAAAAACTATGGCGATTAACATAGATGCTGTATTCCTTGCATCAAAACATGTTTGTAAAATATTTGAAAAAAAAAAAGTTGGCAACATAATTAATATTTCCTCTATTTATGGTTTGGGTGCACCAAATAATAACATTTATAAGTTTAAAAAAAATTTTAAAAAAAATATAGATTATCCAACCTCAAAAAGTGCAATTATTGGTTTTACAAAATCCTTAGCCTCATATTACTCAAATACAAAAATCAGAGTTAATTGTATTTGTCCAGGAGGAATATTTAATAATCAAAATAAAAAATTTGTGAAGGAGTATTCAAGAAATACTATCATTGGAAGAATGGCTAAAACTTACGAAATCATAAATGCAATTGTTTTTTTAATATCAGAGCAGTCATCATATATGACTGGATCGATTCTTACAGTCGACGGTGGTTGGACTTCAATTTAAATGCTTGGCTTATGTGTTAAAGTTCACAGTTTGTGTTAGTTTGCTTAACCCTTAGCTGACCGACAATTGTCTTACTTCAATCAAATATAATTTTAAGTATAGTTTTTCTTTAAATTGAATAGTCTTTAAGGGATTTATTTTTAAGAAAAGTTAAATGTTTGCTTAAATAGCATAAGCCATTATAAACTTCTCTTCCAATTTAGATTCTTAAAATTTTTTTTAATTTTATCCTTTGAGGTTTCTCAATTTCTAATATTTTACCGTTTTTACTAATTAAAGATGACCTCACCTCTTTTGAGTTCCTTAATAGTTTTCTCATTCCATCTGGTTCGAGTGATGCTGCGTGATCAGTTCCTTTCCAGGTTCTATCTAAAGTAAAATGCCTCTCTATCCATTCAGCACCTAAGGCGATTGCTGCCATATCAATGGCAATACCATTATGATGTCCTGAAAAACCAATTGCTTTTACTTTTGATCCATAATCTTTTTTTAATCTACTAATTTCTAAAAGACATGTTTGATCAAATGGCACAGGGTATCCGGATGTACAAGCATATAATACTAATTTATTTAAAAAATTTTTCTTTTTAAAAAATTTTATAATTTCTAATTCCTCTTTTTTAGATGTCATGCCTAAAGATATATGAATTTCACCTCTAAATTTTTTGACTAAATACTCATAAATATGAAAATTTAAGTTTGTGCCAGATGGAATTTTTATTAATGGAGGTTTTAAAGATGAAATCTCTTTCGTAGACTGAAGATCCCATACAGAAGAGCAATAAATTATACCTTTTTTTTTTGCGTATTTTTTAAGTTGTTTGTGTTGTGATAAATTAAACTCCAACTTTTCTCTGTGTTTTCCATAGTTTTCCCCAAATGAATTATTAGGATTAGGATGTGGTTGATTATATTCTTTTTCTGAAAATAACGATCTAATATCCCTTTTTTGAAATTTAGCGTATTTTATTTTACAGAAATTTGATAATGTGTTTAAAAATTTTTTAGCTAAAGTTATTTGCCCCATATGATTACAACCAATTTCAGCAACAATATTTATTTTATTTTTCATATATTATTATGTGTAAAGTTATAGCTATAATACCTGCAAGGTCAGGTAGCAAGAGTATAAAAAATAAAAATTTAAAAAAAATAAAAGGTAAAAGTTTATTGGAGAGGTCAATAGAATTTGCAAAAAAAATTGATTTAGTAGATAAGATCATCGTATCAACAGATTCAAAAAAATATCAATATTTGTCAATAAAATATGGAGCTGAATGCCCATTTCTAAGACCTAAAATTTTATCTCGTGATATTAGTAAAGATATAGATTTATTTATACATTGTTTAAACTGGTTAAAAAAACACCAAAATTATATTCCTGATATTGTAATTAATTTGAGACCAACATATCCTTTTCGTAAAAAAAAGGATTTTACTAATGCTATAAAAAAAATAATTAAAGAAAAAAAAATTGAAAGTATTAAAAGTGTTTGTGAAATTCCATTTCCTCTAGATAAATCATGGAAGATAAAAAAAAACTCTTTCCTTCAGAATGCAATTAATAAAAAATCTAAAAAAGAGTTTTGGAATTTGCCAAGACAGAACTTGACAAAATATTATGTACAAAATGGTAATATAGACATTGTGAGAGGCAAGGTAATTATGGAGAAGAGAAAAATGTCTGGCACCAAAATTTACCCAATTATTCAAGATCATTTTTATGATATTGATACAAAAATGGATTTAGTAAGATTAAATAAGTTTAAAAACTTTTAACATAATTTTTATCATAAAAATAAAATTCATTACAATCTGTAAGATAATTTTTTTCAACTAATATGTTTGAAAAATTAATTTTTTTTGAAAAAAAGGTATTTCTTGGACCTATTATTTCAGAATTTAACTCGTTTGATTTTTCTATATTTGAGTATTCAAACAATATCATTTCTCTGTAATCTGTACTTTTTTCATCTTGAGATCTATAGATACCCCTATGAAATCCATTTGTATCAATTATCAAAAGTCTATCTTTTTTTGGAAAAATACTATTATTTTGATTTTGTAATTTTTGTATAATTTTTTCACTAACTCTTGATGAGCTAGTGCTATATTTTTTATGATAAATTGAATTTGTACCCTGCAAATAATCAGTGAATATTTGCTCACAATCATTTAAAAAATAGAAAATTTTAATTCTATTTCCTACATTATCATAATGCCATTTCTCGGAAATACTTTTGTTTTTGGAATTTACTTCAGTTCTCTGAATTTCCACATAGTCCAATACTGCTTTAGGTCCTAAATAACCAATTATAATTTCATTTAATCTATTATCTGAAATAATTTTATGTGAAAGTGAATTTTCCTCAATGACATTAGTATGGATTTTTTTTACAGAATTCCCGAAATTTTTCCAATTAAATTCGTTATATTTGATTGGTTTACCAAAAAAATTATCAATTATTAAGAAACCATTTTTTTTTAAATTTTCAAGATTATCTTTTTTACCCTCTAAGTTTGTAAAATTTTTATAGTTATCGTTTTTTTTGATAATTTTATTATATTTATAACTTAAATAATAATCAAAAATATATTTCTTAAATAATTGGATCATATCTTTTTAAAAATTTTCTTAAGATTATTTTCAAAATTTTGATTTTTGAAATTTTTTAAAAATATTTTTTCAAGATAATTATTATAATTTTTAAATTCTTTCAACTTTTTGTGGTTAATAATATTATTTAATGCCTTTTTTAATTCAAAATTATTATTAATAATATTTGGATATTTTCTAGCACGCAAAATTTTTAGATTTTCCATTTTATTATTAAATTCATCATAATCCGATTTTATGGGGCTATAATTTATATGAAAAACAATTTTATTCAGATACGAGGCCTCAATATTAAATGTTGAGCCAAAACTAATAACTATACTTGCATTAATAATTTGATTTATTTTACTTTCTAAACGTCTTTCAAATCTAATTTTTTCACTGCTTTTATTTCCTCTTTTAATTAAGTTTCCATATTCTTCAATTTTAATATTATTTATTTTTTTTAATTCATTATAACTCTTAGGATTTGCAGAGGGGTATGGTCTTACAAGTATTAATAGATCAGAATTAAAATTTTTTAAAATTTCACTAAGTATCTTTAAAAATTCAATTTCATCCTTAATAAAATTATCTCCTGTTGATTTAAAGTCAGATCCATAACTGCATGCAAATAAAATATAATTTTTTTTTTTTTTAGAGATTCTTATTTTTGTTTTAAGATAATCTAATTGTACTGGTCCTAAGGTCTTAATTTTATTATGATCAATATTATGTATTTTTTTAGCAATTTTTTTAAAATAATCTGACCAAACAAAAATTAAGTCTGAACTTTTTATTATATTGCTTTGATATAAATTATCCCAGCTGTAAACCCATGACACTAACTTTGTTTTTTTTGACTTTAAGGTTTCATATATTATCTTTTTATTTTGATTGTAAAGCTCGCTCAATCTAAAGTCACAAATTACAATATCATAATTATTAATTAGCTCTTTATAATCGTTAGAAAAATAGTACCTCAATTTATATAGTGTATCCTTTTTTGGTAACAACTTTAATAAACCCATAATTAATTTTATTGAAATTAGAATTTTATAAAAAAAATTTTTTTTAGATTTATATTTTAAATAAAAAACTTCTTTCATTGATGGATATGGATTTGAGATTTGATTAAAAATTCTATCAATAAAATCAATATTGATTGACTTGTCATGAATAAAATTGTTGTTTAAATTAAATTTTTTGTTACTAAAAATAGTGACACTGTTAGATTTTGAAATTTCTTTTATAAAAAAACTGATAAATGGGTTATAGCTGTCGTAAGATATGAACAAAATTCTTTTTTTCATTAAAAAATTATTAATTAAAATTTTATCACATTTTACCAATCCAATTCAATCAATTAAGCTAGATATAAGATCAATACTTTTTATTTACAGCAAATATGTAATTTTAAAAAAATATAAAATTAATTTTAAAATAAATAAGTATCTCTTTGAGCCCGATTATCTAGATTTATTAAATTTAATTAATTTAATGAGAAAATTAAAACCAAAATATGTTTTAGAGTTGGGAGGTGGTTATTCTACTTTAGCACTAAGCCATAGTGCCATGTTATTAAAAAAAGAACTAAATATTGACTGTGTAGTAATTTCAGTAGATCAATCAAAAGAATATTTAGAAATTAACAAAAGTATTATCCCAAAAAATTTAGCCCCATTTGTTAAATTTGAATATAGGGAGTTAGAAGTAGTAGAATTCAAGGGTCACAAAGTTAGTGTTTTTAAAAATCTTCCAACTTATGATTATGGACTATTATATGAGGATAGACATGATCATGAAGAGAATAAAATTGCTGGGGATGCAATTTTTTTGGAAAAAAAAACAAATTCTATGTCGATATGTGTTGATGGGATGCAAGCTACGACATTATTTTATAAAAATTACTTAGAAAAAAAATACAGAATATCTAATAGTTTTTTACATGGGACTAATATAATTATTAAGAAGAATTAAATTAATATATGAAAAATTTAGTATCTTACAAAAAAAATCTAATATTAGCATACAAAAATTTAGATCTTAAAAAAATAGAAAAAATAAAAAAAATTATAATTCAAAAGATTAAAGACAAAAAACAAATATTCGTTTGTGGGAATGGCGGTTCAGCATCTATAGCAAATCATTTTTTGTGTGATTTTAATAAAGGTGTGAAAATTAGTTCAAAAAATAAATTGAAACCTAAGGTTATTTCATTATCGAATAATATTGAGACAATAACTGCTATATCAAATGATATAAATTTTAATGAAATTTTTAAATCTCAATTAGATACATATTCAGATAAAGGCGACTTGCTTATAACACTCAGTTGTTCAGGTTCATCAAAAAATATTATTTCTGCAATAAAGTATGCAAAAATAAAAAAACTATCAAATATAAGTTTTACAGGTTTTGCTCAAAAAAATATTATTAAATTATCTGATATAAATTATAACCTTGGTATAAAAAACTATGGTATAAGTGAGGATGTATTTCAATCAGTAATGCATATGATTAGCCAAAGTATAAGATTAAGATATATATCAAAAAAAAATAAAAAATTAATACTTTAGACAAAAAATAAAATTTTATTTTGATAAATATAGAAAATTGTGAATAAAAAAATTCTTATTCTTCCTGCTGAGTATCCAACAAAAGATAATCCCCTTGCAGGTATATTCACAAAAGATCAAGTTAGAATGTTTGCCAGCGATGGTTATGATGTGACTGTGATTTATAACTATTTCATTTCTTTAAGAAAAATAAATTTCAGAAATTTAAAAAATTTTTTTATTAAAACAACTTTAAAAAAAAATAAAAATATTACAGAAATAACCAACACATTATTTTCAACTTTTTTTCATTCAATGAAATTAAAACTGGATTATTATTTGACGAAAAGACTTTTAGTTGATTATATTAAAAAAAAGGGAAAACCAGATCTAATAATAAGTCATTTCGCTTTCCCAACAGGAAATTCTGCATTTAATATTTTTAAAGATTTTAATATTCCATATATTATAGTTGAGCATAGCACAGGATACTTCACAAAGTTATACAACAATTATCAAATTAAGATTATAAAAAACTCTTTTAAACACAGTAATTCTATAGTTGCTGTGAGCAGTTTTTTAAAAAAAAGATTAATGAATCTTACTAAGAAAAAAATAATAATAATAGGCAATATTGTAGATAAAAAATTTTTTTTTTTAAAAAAAAAAGTAATTAATAAAAAAACTTGTAATTTTTTGATTATTTCAGAACTTGTAAAGAAAAAACAAATATTAGATTTAGTTAAGATATTTAAAAAAATATATAATGAAAAATTTAAATTTAAGTTAAAAATTGTTGGAGATGGCCCTGAGTACGATAAGATTAATAACTACATTTTATCAAACAATATAAAGAGAAATATTTTCTTGTTAGGAATTAGAAATAAAAAAGAAATTACAAATTTATTAGATAAAACTGATTATTTAATTTCATGTAGTAAAGTTGAAACTTTTGGCATCACTATAGCGGAGTCTATTGCTAGAGGTGTTCCTGCTATTGTGCTAAATTCAGGAGGACCCAATGACTTTATAAATTCTTCAAATAGTTATTTAGTTAATAATTTTGAGGAGTTAGAGAAAAAAATTATCAATGTTATTCAAAAACCAAAGAAATTTAATAGGATAAAAATGAACAAATTTATTTATGATAGATATAGTGAAAAAATTCTAATGAAAAAATTCAACAAATTGATAAAAAAAATTAAATAATGGAAATACTCATTGTTAACACAGGAGTAGGAAACGTTGAATCTATAAGAAATATTTTGAATAGAATAGGATTAAAAACTAAAATATCCTCTTTAGACGAAGATTTTAGTAAATTTGACAAATTCATTATTCCTGGAGTTGGTAATTTCGATAGGGCTATGAATGAATTAAAAACTTATCATTCATTTGATCTTCTTAAAAAAAAAAAATTTTTTGATGGAAAATTTGTCTTAGGAATTTGTTTGGGTATGCATTTATTATTTGATGAAAGTGAGGAGGGTGAGGAAAAAGGGTTAGGATTATTTAAAGGTAAAGTAAAAAAATTTAAGAGTGAAAATTTAAGAATTCCACACATGGGGTGGAACAATGTTTATGGCGATAATTTCTATTCAGATTTGAATAACGAAAAATTTTATTTTGCACATAGTTATTATGTGGATTGTAAGAAAGAGTATATTTATGCTTATTCTGATTACTCAATAAAGTTCCCAGCAATTGTAAAACAAAATAATTTATATGGCATTCAATTTCATCCAGAAAAAAGTAATCAAAATGGAATAGAACTTTTGAGGAAAATTTTTAGGTAAAAATAATGATATCAAAAAGAATAATACCATCATTAATAATTAAAAATGACGAATTAATTCATAGATCTAATTTTGATGAAACTACAGAGAGATATGTTGGAGATCCAATTAATGCAATCAATATATTCAATAATTATTTTACTGATGAAATAATTATTTTAGATATTGGAGCGTACGTCAAAAATAAAATTAGTTATGATCTTTTAAGAGATATGTCTAGCGAGGCATTTACCCCTTTATCCTACGGTGGTGGAATTAAAACAATAGAGCAAGCAGAAAGAATTATAAATTTAGGATTTGAAAAAATTATTTTAAATACAGCGTGTTTTGAAAATTTTAATTTAATTTTGGAGTGTCAAAAAAATTTGGGAGCACAAAGTGTAATTATTGCAATTGATATTTATAGAGATAAAAAGAATTACTATATATATAATTATCAAAAAAAAAAAAATAGAGAAGAAAATATTGAAACTTTTTTAAAAAAAATTTCATCAATAGAAATTGGAGAAATATTACTAACCTCTGTTAATTTTGATGGTCTTATGGCAGGTTGTGACATTGAATTAATCAATAATTTTCAAAATTTTATTAATGTGCCATTGATTTATAGAGGAGGTTTATCCTCACTAGAAAATATAAAACAAGTCTTTAATACCAAAGTGAATGCAATTACAAGCTCAAGCTTCTTCATTATGAAGAAAAAAGGTGGGGGTATTGTTTTGCACTATCCTACCAAGGAGGATAAAAAAAAATATGCTAACATGTAATTATTGTCTCATGAATGACAAAATCATTGAATTTAATTTAGATGAGACTGGCAAATGCAATTTTTGTTTGGATTGGGAAAAAAAAAAATCACTTTATTTAAATTTTACAAAGTTAGAGGAAAATACAAACCTTGAAAATTTAAAAAATAAATTAAAAAAATCAAATAGTAATTATGATTGTATTGTAGGTTTGAGCGGAGGTACAGATAGCAGTTTTGTTATTTATAAATTGTGGAAAATGGGAGTCAATCCTTTAGTCATACATATGGATAATGGATGGAATTCTAGTATTTCAAATCTTAATATTAGTAAAATATTAAATTTTACTAAATTTGATTACGAGACTTTAATACTAAATTGGAAGGAATTTAAGGATTTACAAAAAAGTTTTTTAAAAGCTGATGTGCCTGATATTGAATTAGTAACTGACCATGCCATATTTGCATATATTATAAATTTGGCTTTAAAAAAAAAAAATTAAATATATAGTCTCTGGAGTTAATTTCGCAACAGAACATTCTGTAATACCTAGCTGGGGCTGGAGAAAAGATGATTTTAATCATATAAAAAAAATTCATAAAATATTTGGTAAGGTTAAATTAAAAACTTTTCCAAAAATGTATCCTATAAAAAAGTTCTTTCATGAAAAAATTACAAAAAAAATTGAAATAATAAATCTATTAGACTTGACCAACTATAATTCAAAAAATGCCAAAGAAATTTTAAAAAAAGAATTTGATTGGGAAGATTATGGAAACAAGCACCATGAGTCTTTTTTTACTAAATTTTTTCAGGGATATATTCTACCAAAAAAATTTAATATTGATAAAAGAGTTTTACATTTATCTTGTTTGATTAGAAATAATGAAATAAGCAGAGATGATGCTATGGATTTACTAAATATGCCAAATTTAGAAACACAAAAAATAAATGAATATGAAAATTTTTTCAAAAAAAAATTATCACTTTCAGATGAAGAGTTTAAAAAAATAATGACATCTAAACCAAAAAAACACTCAGATTATAGTGTTGATTTATATAATAACTTTTTTTTTAAACATATTTCATTTGTACTAAAGAAAATTTTATAGCCATGAAAATATTTCTAGTAGGTTGTGGTCGGATTTTGCAAAAACATCTAGATAGTATTAACATATTAAATAATAAAATAAAAATTGTAG
>MDTD01191506.1_pt1 | contig 13193 bp, 10 predicted proteins | sample 811221 | NCBI WGS metagenome assembly MDTD01 (sample SAMN05326646, study PRJNA326480) | marine metagenome | isolation source: seawater | place: Pacific Ocean: South West | collected 2011 | reverse complement strand
TGTGCATAATCATCGTAAAAATCATTTTTATTTTTTGAAAATACCTTAGTCATTCTTCTTTGAACTCCAGAAAAATTTTTTAATGATTTTTTTGCCTTTATAACGTTCGCTCCAAGGTTAATACAGATTATTAATGCAGCGGCTGCATTGAGCGCATTATGTTTTCCTAATAATTTAATATTTATGTTTTTAAAATATTTTTTTTTACGATCTTTATCTTTAAAACTTAAGTCAAAAACAGTGTTATCAAAATTATATTTTATTCTATTAATTTGATAATTAGCTTTTTTATTTTCTCCATAAGTTAATATATTTTTATTTCTAATTTTTCTTAAAATTTTGGATACATTATTATTATCTAAGCAAATAACTGATTTGCCTGTAGGTGGAGTTTTATTGATAAATTTTATAAATGAATTCTCTAAATTTTTGTAATTTTTATAATAATCTAAGTGTTCATAATCAATATTTGTAACAATTGAATAATTAATCGGTAATTTCAAAAAACTTCCATCAGACTCGTCTGCTTCAAGAATTGCCCATTCTCCTTTACCAAGTTTTGCATTGCTTTTAAGGGAATTAATTACTCCACCATTAATTATTGTGGGATCAAGTTTTTGGTCAGATAAAATTTTAGCTACTAGGGAAGTGGTCGTAGTTTTTCCGTGAGATCCTGTAATTATAATGTTTTTTTTTAAAGAAACTACATCAGCTAAAACTTCAGCTCGCGTGTAAACTGGAATTTTATTTTTTTTTTGCATGCTTTAATTCAGTATTATTATTTTTAATAGCTGTAGATTTCACTAGTATAGTTGCTTTTTTAATATTACTAGATGAATGACCAATAAATATTTTTATACCAGATTTTGAACAACTAATTGTATTTTTATTTTTATTTTGATCGCTTCCTTGAATTCTAAATCCCATATTTTTCATAATTTGAGCAAGTCCGCTCATTCCAATACCACCTATACCTACAAAATGAATAATATCTTTTTGACCTAAGTTAATTTTTTTCATTTAAAATTTTTTCTAATTGAGTGTGTAGATTTTTAAAAATATTTTTGTCTGAATAGTGTTTTTGATTTAGCAAAATATTCTTTAATAATTTTTTATCATTAAATACAGAAATAATTAGATCGTATAATTTATTTTTTATATCTTTTTCTTCCAACAAATATCCATAACCTTTTTTTGAATAAAACTCAGCGTTTTTGTATTGATGATTGTCAGCTGATGTGGGCAAAGGTATTGAAATGAAAGGTACCTTTACGTTAATTAGTTCAGCTAATACTGAAGCACCAGATCTTGTTATTACCAGGTTTGCCTTAGAGTAATAGTCAGTAATCTTATCAGTGAAATCAAATATTTCATGATTGATTTTAGCTTTAATGTAAAAATTTGACAAATGTCCGATCTGTTTTTTTTTACATTGCTGAAAAACTTCAATAGGTATTTGAGATTGTTTACATTTTTCAAATATTTGTGGTAATTCTTCTGCAAAGATCTCAGCGGCCTGACTGCCGCCTAAAACTAAAATTCGAATATTATCAAAGCTATTATCTTCCACGCTTGAATTATTTTTATTTATAATTTCCTCTCTCACCAGATTGCCTATTTCAATAACTTTATTGTTAAATTTTTCAGGAATTCCCTCTAGTCCTCTGTAAGAGACAAATATTTTTTTTGCAAATGGTAGTAAATATTTATTTGCTTTACCTATTATTAAATTGTTTTCATAAATAACAAATTTAATTCTTAAAATTGTTGCTGCAATACAAATTGGAAACGCAGAGTACCCTCCCATGCCAAAAATAATTGAAGGTCTATTAAAGATAAGATAAAAAATTGATTTCAAAATTGATAAAACAATAATAGACGTTGAAAATAATATTTTAAAAATATTTTTTTTGTTAAATGGAGTTGCAGGTATTCTAATTAAACTAAGATTTTTATATTTTTTTAGATAATGCAATCCTCTTTTGTCAGTTGTTACTTTTACATTAAATTTTTCTTCTATGAGATAATTGGCCAAACTGTAAGCGGGAAAAGTATGACCACCAGTTCCACCTGTCGCGATTAATATGTTTTTATTAGTCATATAAGTAAGATTTATTTTTTGTATAGTTTAAAACTATTCCAGCTAAAATTGCACTTCCAATCAGTGATGAGCCACCGTAACTTAAAAATGGAAGAGTCATGCCAGTGGTTGGTAACAAATTAGTATTTACTCCAGCATGAATAAATGTTTGGAAAATTAATAATGTGGCTAACCCACTTAATGAAATTTTCAAAAATTGGTTTTCTTGGGTAAAACAATTTTTAACAATCCTAAAAGAAATATATAAAAAAATTACTAAAATCATAATAGATACTAGAGCACCGTATTCTTCTGATATAACGGCAATAACATAATCCGTATGAGCTTCGGGTACACTTTCTTTAAGAATACCTTCCCCCATGCCTTGTCCGGTTAGACCTCCGAGTTTAATTGCATCAAGTGCTGAAGAAGATTGAAATTTATCTCCTTGAGAAGGATCAAAAAATGATACCAAACGATTTATAATATAACCAAATTTTTCAGGAAAAAAAAATAATAAGCTGCTTAAAGATATTAAAAAAATTGTTAAAAAAATAAATATAAAAATCAGGTTTACACCAGAAATAAAAACTGTAGCAATCCAACTTGTAATTAACAAGATCGATTGACCTAAATCTGGTTGGTCAATTAATAAAATTATAACTGATCCAAGTAACAGAAAACTTAGGATATATTTTATGTTAGAATCTTGATACTTTTTGAAAGTTAAAATCTTTACTGTCATTAAAATAAAAAAAGGTTTTAAAATTTCAATTGGCTGCAGTCTAAAAAAATACAAATCTACCCATCTTTTAGCACCTTTCACTTCAACTCCAATAATAGGAACGAATGCTAAAAAAATGAAAGATATTATAAATAATGGCAAAATAGATTTTATAAGTAATTCGGTCTTAAAAACTGAAATTATAAACATAATAAAAATTGCTGTAAATGTAAAAACAAGATGCTTATTAAAAAAAAAATAAAAATCCTTGTTGAGCCGCTCGCCAGCTAAAGAAGAGGTAGAAGAATAAGAGAAAAACAAACCTAGAAAAAAAAGGACTAGAAAACTTAACAAAATTTTTTTATCTATGCTTCTCCAATAATTTAGAAATAAAAACTTAAATGAATTTTTTAACATATTTTTTAGACAATCTTTTAAATTCTATTCCTCTTTCTTCAAAATTTTTAAATTGATCAAATGAAGCTGCTGCGGGGCTCAGTAAAATTGAACTGTGCGTATGATTTTGCAATCTGCTATCCTTTAAAATCTTAGTCAATGAATTTTTTAAAGTTTTAGTTATAGAGAAAGGAATTTTACCTTTTATTTGATTTTTGAAAAAGTTAATGTTTCTTCCAACTAAATAACACTTAATTATATTTTTTTTATATTTTGAAATTTTAATTATATCTCCTTTTTTTGGATGACCTCCTAAAATCCAATAAATATTTTTAAGGCTAGACAATGCAAATTGAGAAGCCTTGAAGGAGGTTGCCTTAGAGTCGTTTATAAAAATTATATCTTTTTTTTTAAGGAAGATTTCAAATCTATGAGGCAAACCTTTAAAGGATCTCATGCTATCAACAAAAGATTTTTTTTTAATTTTTAATAATTGAGCAAATGCGTATATGAAGCTCATGTTTTCATTATTTACATTCGAGATTAAATAATCATTTTTAATTTCCATTTTAATTTTTTCATAATTTTTTTTATCAGGGATGACTAATTTGCTTGAGAATTTTTTTTTATTAAAATTTTTTTTTATTTTTTTATTAATTATTGCATAATGATCTTTGGTTTGAAGTTTAAAAATTTTAAGTTTTGAGTTTAGGTAATTTTTTTTACTTCCATGCCAATCTAAATGATCGTTCGTAATATTTAAAAAAAACGCATAATTAGGACTAATAAACTTTGAGTGTGCTAGCTGAAATGAAGAAGCCTCAATTATAAAATAACACCTTTTTTTCATTTTTAAATCTAAAATAGGAACTCCAATATTTCCACCTACAGCAAATCTATAATTATTTTTTTCAAGAAGATGTGCTAATAATTTGCATGTTGTTGATTTACCATTAGTACCAGTAACAACTATGCTTTTAAATTTTTTGTTTGCCAGGTAAAATAAGTCAATGTCAGTAATAATTTTTTCTTTAAATTTACTGAGCTGTTTGTTTTTTACTAAACTTATGCCTGGTGCTAAAATTATGAAATCAACTTGACATAAACATTTTTTTAAATTTTGTGGCTTGTAATTTTTAAATATGTTTAATTTTTTATCATCCCAAACTTTAAAATTTTTTATGTTATTCTTTTTAAAAAATTTAACTACTGAACATCCTGAAATGCCCAATCCGTAAACAAGGAACGATAGTTCTCTGAGCTTTGAAATGTTGAGCATTTTCTACCTTAACTTTAAAGTTGCTAATCCAACTAAGGCTAAAATGATAGCAATGATCCAAAATCTAATTACAATAGTTGACTCTGCCCACCCTTTTTTTTCAAAATGATGGTGTATGGGTGCCATTTTAAAAATTCTCTTCCCTGTCAATTTATATGAAACTACTTGGATTATTACTGAAACTGTTTCTAGGACAAATAAACCACCAATAATAGCTAAAACAATCTCATGCTTAACAATAATAGCAATAGCAGCTAGTGAACCCCCTAAAGAGAGGGAGCCGGTATCTCCCATGAAAATTTTCGCAGGAGGAGCATTGTACCAAAGAAATCCTAAACAAGCTCCAACGACTGATCCACAAAAAATAGACAATTCTCCTACATCTGGAATATACTGTATCTGTAAATATTCTGAAAAGATTGTATTACCTACAACATATGAAATTAAAGTAAATGAGAGAGCAACTAACATTACTGGTACGGTTGCTAAACCGTCTAATCCATCCGTTAAGTTTACGGCATTAGATGCTCCAATTATTACAAAAAGTCCAAACGGTATAAAGAATAATCCCATATCCCAAATAAGATTTTTAAAGAACGGGAAATAAAGATTAAATAAAAATTCGTGATTTGAATAGTAAATCAGAATCAAAAAGGTAATTATACCAATTACAATTTGCCCAAGTAATTTGTAACTTGATTTCAAGCCTCTAGAATTTTTTAATTTTATTTTAAGAATATCATCTAACAGTCCTAAGGCTCCTAAAGACAATGATACGAAAATTAATGTCCAAACATAAATATTGGTTAAATCAGCCCACAAAAGTGTGCTTGACAAGATTCCTATAATAATAATTACACCGCCCATAGTTGGGGTACCTGACTTTTTTATAATATGATCTATTGGTCCATCTTGCCTAATCGGCCCTGTAATCATATTTTCTGAAAATAATTTGATCAATGGACCACCGATTACAAACACAATAACTAATGAAGTTACAACGGATAAGCCAGTCCTAAAAGTCAAGTATCTAAAAACATTTAAAAATGAGTATTGATCAATTAAAGAAGTTAATAAATTAAATAACATTTAAAATCCTTTTATCATTTTTTTACTAAAATTATTGAGTCCTGTTGCATTTGAACCTTTAATCATTAAATAGTCATTATTAGATATCATCTCGCCTAAACTTAAATCTATATCTTCATTATTTTGTAAAATATTTCCTCTTTTATTTCTATTAAGTTGTTTATATGTGTAAATTGTTTTTTTTCCTTTAACGAATACTTTGTCTATATCAGAGTTGTTAATAACTTTAGATAATTCTTCATGATATTTTTTTGAATTATGGCCTAATTCAAGCATATCACCCAATATCAAGTATTTTTTAAATCCTTCTTTCTTAATCATCTTAAATTTATTAATCGCATTTTTAACTGATAGTGGATTTGCATTATAGCTTTCATCGATTAATTTAAATTTTTTATTATATCTTGTAATATAATATTTTTTTCCTCTTCCTTCGAGAGATTCGAATTTTTTAAATTTTTCCTTTATCTTTAAAATGTTAATTTTTAATACTTTAAAAACTGCTATGGAGGCTAATACATTATATATATTTAGATCTTTAAACTCTAAATTTATTATTTGTTCACTAATACTTACAAAAATTTTTGTAATTTTATTTTTTTTAATAATCTTTTTTAAACAAATATCTGATTGATTGTGCGATCCAAAGGTCAAGACTTTGAGCTTATGGGCTCTTGCTTTTTTAAGTAAAAAATTAAAGTATTTGTCATCTCTGTTTAAAATAATTGTTCCTCCATTTTTTATTTTTTCAATAATTTCTGACTTTGCCTTTGCAATTCCTTGAATATTTTTAAAATTTTCTAAATGGGCCTCTCCAATATTTGTAATAATTCCAATATGTGGTTTAATTATATGAGAAAGTCTTTTTATTTCTCCGGCCTTGCTCATTCCAACTTCGAAAATGCCGAATTTATCATCATGGTTTAAATTAGATAAACTGACTGGAACTCCTAACTGATTGTTAAAGGATTTCGGTGAGGCATAAGTTTTTCCAAAATTTTGCAATAAATCTTTAATTAAATTTTTAAGAGATGTCTTGCCAGCGCTCCCCGTAACTGCAATTATTTTAGCTGAAGAAAATTCTCTTTTTAATTTTGCAAAATTATTTAAAAAAGAAATAGAGTCTTTAACTTTTATAATTTTTGAATTACTCATTTTTGATGTTGAAGAGGTTACAGCACATCCAGCACCTTTTTTTATAGCTTCAGCAACAAATTTATTACCATCATTTTTTTTTCCTGTTATTGCTAAAAATAAGTTCTCCTTTTTGATTGACCTAGTATCAATTGAGAGACCTTTAAAATTTGTTTCTTTTGTTTTCCCAATTACTTTACTGATCAATAATCTATTTTGGAGATAAGTTTGTTTTTTTTTGTTAATTATTTTTTTTTTAATTTTAATATTCTGAATTATTTTTTTATCAGAAATATTAAATACTTTATTTTTAAATATCTGTTGCTCTTCATGACCTTTACCAGCAACTAAAATTATTTCTCCCGGACTCGCATACTGTATAGCTTTTCTTATAGCCAATGCTCTATTCTCGATATTAAAGCTTTTATTTTTTGGAACGTGTTTTAAAATTTCAATTCGTATTTTTTTTGAATTTTCATTTCTTGGATTATCGTCTGTGATATAAATTTTTTTACAAAATTTATTAGCTATTTTACCCATCAATGGTCTTTTTTTTTTATCTCTTTCACCTCCGCATCCAAAAACTATTGAAATATTATTTGTGTTTTCAATCTTTAAGGACTTAAGTGTTTTGAATAAAGCATCTGGTGTATGAGCATAGTCCACATAAACTTTAATGTCGTTGGGAAATTTTCTTACTAACTCAAATCTTCCACTCACATCTTTAACTTTATTTAATGAGCTATATATTAATCTATCTTTTAACCCACATAATTTAACTGCTTTTATTGCCATTGCAAAATTTTTGCTTTTAAATTCACTTGAATTTTTGAGAATAATTTTTTCTATTTTTTCAATCTCTTTTTTTATTTCAAAAAGCCTCAAGCCTCTTTTAATAGCTATTCTTTTTATTATTGAAAATTGAGGAATTTCTTTATCAGAAATAATTGATGATTTTTTTTTTAAAATTTCTCTAAATAAAATTAATTTGGCATTTAGATATGACCTCATATTCTTATGATAATCTAAATGATCTTGACTTAAATTTGTAAAGACTCCACCTTTAAAATTAATATGATGCAGTCTTTTTTGATCTAAACCATGACTTGATGTCTCTATGATTACATTATTAATTTTTTTTCTTTTTAGAAAGCTCAAATATTTATGAATTGTAATTGTATCAGGGGAGGTTAATTTAGTTTTTATTATCTTGTTGTTGTATTTAATTCCTAAGGTTCCAATCGATGCAACTGGTATATTATTTATTTTAAATATTTGATAAAATATGTCAGCCACTGATGTTTTTCCATTTGTGCCAGTGACTGCAATAATATTTTTTGGCTTCAGTTTGTAAAATTTTGAGGAAATCTCACTTAATAAATATCTTATTTTATTTGTTCTAATTATAGGAATTTTGCCATCTCTTATTTTACATTTTTTCGAACAAATAATTGTTGATGCACCTTTTTTAATTGCTTCTTGAATAAATTTTTCACCGTTTACTTTGTTTCCTCTAATAGCAAAAAAAATATAGTTCTTTTTGATTTCTTTGCTATTTGTCGAAAGTCCATTAACAATAATATTCTTTTTGTCTTTTGAAATGTCTTTAATTAAATTTTTCAACAACATACTGATCTGTAAACTCTTTATTATTTATGGCTAAAATTGGCCCAATTTTTTCTATTATTTTGCCCGCGACATAAACTGAATTCCACCCAGACGTGTTGTAAGGTGCTTTAGTCTTTACCCCTCTATAATTGTAAATTAAATTTTTATTAATGTTGGGATTCTCTAGCATGACGAATAAAGTGTATTTAGGGCTGTTTGAGGGAAATATAGAAATAAAAGTATTTATTCTATTTTTTTTATCACCATAGCTTTCAGCAGTTCCGGTTTTTCCGCCTACATAATATCCATCTTTATCTGCTAAACTTGCTGTCCCTTCTGCACTACTAACAACTTTTCTTAGCGTAGAACTTATTTGTTTGCTAGTCTCCTTTGAAATAATTGTTTTTGATTTTTTTATCGTTCTATCTTTAATTAAACTCGGTTCTATCAAATTACCGCCGTTACTTAAAGCGGCATAAATAGCTGTAGCTTGAAGTGGTGTGGTAGTAATACCATGACCAAATGAAATTGTCTCTAATTTACATTTGTTCCATTTTAATTGATGAGGTACTCCGACTTCCTCCAATTCAATTTTTGGATTCTTTGTAAGTTCTGTTTTTTCAATAAATTCTTTAAAGAGATTTTCACCTACTTTCTTCGCAAGTATTACTGAACCCACATTAGAAGATCTAATTAAAATTTCCTCAACCGACAAATTTTTTGGGTGCTCTTTCATATCTGTAATATCGTGAATAGAGCATTTTATACTCCTTGGTATATTTTTGACAATTGTATCAATTTTAACAAGTTCATGATCAAGTGCTAATGCTAAAGTAAAAGTCTTAAAAATTGAGCCAAGTTCATATACGCCCTTAGTAATTTTATTTATAAACTTTTTATCTTTAATAGTTACCCTATGATTAATGTTATAATTTGGTAATGAAACTAGAGATATTATATCTCCAGAATGTACATCCATTAATAAAACTGCCCCACCTGTAGCGTCAAAAGTTTTAATTGCATTATTTAACTCTTTATTAATTATGTGTTGAATATTACTATCTAAAGTCAGTACAAGCGGTTGATTAATTTTATTTTTATCTTTTAATTCTCTGTCAAAATATTTTTCCAAACCAGACACTCCATAATTATCGTAATCAACTTGACCAATAACATGGCTAAATAAATCTCCATGTGTATACATTCGTGCCTGAAAAGGTTCAAATTTGATTGCTTTTTCTCCTAAAGCCCAAAACTTATCTTTTTCAGATTGATCTATTCTTTTTTTAATTCTAAAATATTTTCCTTTATTAAGTTTATTCTTAATTTCATTAATAGGTAGACCCGGGAAATTTAATCTCAATTTAATTAAAAATTTTTTTTTATCTTTTATAGATTTTGGGTCTATCGCAACATGAAAAGTATTTATATTTCTAGAAATTAAAATTCCATTTTTATCAACTATATCTCTTCTAATAAGAGAAAATTTTTGAGGCGATTTTTCTGAATTAAAAATATTTTTTTTATCCAAAGCGATATGAGAGATTTTTATTGAAAAAATTAAAATTAATGAAAAAAAGAAAAAAAATAATAAATAAATTCTATCCTGAAAATTATTTGATTTTTTTAAAATTTTATTTTTCTTATTTGTCTCTAGATAATCTTCAAAATAAAAACTTATCTGATTAATATTTTTATCTTTTTTGGATTTTTTTTTCATTCAATTTATTTAGATTGGAGATTTTATTTTGAATCTTTGTAAAGTCTGAAATATCAAGAAAAATGTTCGAATATTTAATGGGACGGTAATTTTCAAACCCAATTATATTTATTTTTTTTTCTATTTCTGCAGGAGAAGTTAAGTAATAAAAATCTAGTTGTCCTTGACTGTAATCTTTATTTTTGTTTAAGATTTTTATATTCAAATTTGAAATTTCTTTTTCTAAAATCCGAGTTTTATTTTTAATAGTTGAGGTAAAAATCAAAAAAATAATAAATAAAAAAGTTGTTATTATAAATTTCATTTTAAACATTAATTTCCTCCAAATCCAAATATCTTTTAAATTTTTTTATTAAATCTTTTGGGTATTCAAATTGGTTGCTGCTTCTTATTGCAAATCTTAGTTTAGCCGATCGAGATCTATGATTTTGATCAATCTCTTTTTTTGACGGCCTAAATACTCTATTTTTATACTCATCGAATAATGCATTCATGTCGTTCTTGTTTTCAGGAAAATACCTTGATGATCTTGATTTATTTTTAGAAAAATTAGAAAAAAAATATTTTACTATTCTGTCCTCTATTGAATGAAAACTAATAACTAAAATTTTTCCACCTGGCCTCAAACACTTAGTAGCATTAATTATTCCATCAATAAGCTCCGTAATCTCTTTATTAACAAAAATTCTTAATGCTTGAAAAGTTTTAGTACAAGGATTAATTTTTTTGGAAAAAATTTTTTTTTTGCTTTTTTCAATAATTTTTACTAAATCTGCGGTGCTTGTTATTTTTTTTTGCTTTCTAAAGATGACAATATTTTTAGCAATTTTTGATGCCTCTTTCTCATCTCCTAATATTTTAATAATTAATTTAAGATCTGCTTCACTTAAATTATTAATTGCTTCAAAAGCTGATATTTTATTAAGACCCATCATCATATTTAAATTTTTATCAGATTTAAAAGAAAATCCTCTTTCAAGATCATCCAATTGAATAGATGATAAACCTAAATCAAATATAGCTACGTCAACATTCTTTTTTTTTATTACGGAGTTTAATTGACTAAATCTTATTTGATAAAATTTAAATCTTTTTGGAAATTTTTTTTCTAGTTTCCCTGCTATGAATAATGCTTTTTTATCTCTATCAATAGCTTGAACATTTGTTTGTGGGAATTTTAAAATTTCTTTGCTAAATCCTCCTCCGCCAAATGTGCAGTCGATAAAATTCTTTTTAACTGAAGGTAATGATATCTTAAGAACTTCATTCAACATCACTGGAAAATGGGATAATTCCAGTGATGAGGTTTGATTGTTCATTAATCCAAATTTGATTCATTAAAACTTTTGTTTTCTTAAAAATGCTGGAATTTCAAAGTCTTCATCCTCGTTTACATCTTGATCAAATAATTGTTCTGTTTCATTACTTTCATCAGTAATTTGATCAGATTGATGACTATGCTCCTCAGAAAATAACTTAGGAGTATACTCTGCCTCACTACTATTTGATGACGGTACGATTTCATCGCTTTCTGCCATAGTATTATTTTCCATATAAGAAGCGCTTTCAATTGAAACCCCTGTTGGAAAGTTATTAGAGATTTGATTATTTTCTGTTGATGTATCAATAAAATTTATGTTAGGTCGATTTTCAATTTCATTTATCGAGCTATTCTCTTCTTCTTTATCTAGCTCAAAGCTTTCATCTAGTTTTAATGCTGTAGCTCCATCAATAGAACTTAGTGTATTGGTCTCAACTCTTGTATTTTGGGAAAACAAATTATCAGAATAACCTGAATTTCTATTTTGAACTCTAGAAAACATATTTAAAACAGTTTTATTATCAGATTTATGTCCATCTAAAGCTGTAGCAACAATAGACACTCTAATCTTGCCAGTCATATTCTCATCTTTTATTGCTCCGAATATTAATTCCGCCTCAGGGTCAACTTCTGCTCTTATTTTATTAACTGATTGATCTACTTCAAATAAAGTGAGGTCATTTCCACCAGTAATATTTATTAACAAACCTTTTGCCCCTTGAAGTGAGTACTCATCTATTAATGGATTATTTAGAGCCATCTCTGTAGCAGCCATAGCTCTATTCTCTCCCTCGGCCTCTCCTGTGCCCATCATAGCTTTGCCCATAGCACTCATCACAGTTTCAACATCAGCAAAATCTAAATTAATCATCCCAGGTCTTACCATTAAATCTGTTACACTTTGAACTCCATGTTTAAGAACATTGTTGGATAAATTAAATGACTCCTCAAAGGTAGTTGTCTCACTTGCGATTTTGAAAAGATTTTGATTAGGGACAACAATTACAGTGTCTAAATGTTTTTTAAATTCTTCAAGTCCTTCTAAAGCTCTTCTCATTCTTTTTGGACCTTCATAAGAAAATGGTAATGTTGTAACTCCTACTGTAAGAATATTTAATTCTCTTGCAGCTCTTGCGATCACGTGAGATGCTCCAGTGCCTGTTCCTCCTCCCATTCCTGATGTGATAAAAACCATATTAGCACCTTGAATATAACTTGTAATTTCATTTAATGATTCATCTGCTGCGGCTTGCCCTATATCATGTTTTGCTCCAGCACCTAATCCTTTTGTTAAATTCATACCAATTTGAATTTTTGCGTGTGCTCTACTCATTTTTAAATCTTGTGCATCTGTATTTACTGCAACAAACTCTACACCTTCCATTCCTGACTCTATCATCGCATTAATTGCGTTTCCGCCAGCACCACCTACTCCTAAAACTAAAATTCTTGGCTTCAACTCTCTAAGCTCTCCTCCTCCTACATTTATACTCATATTTGCTCTCCCTTTTGTTTTGTTTCCCATTTTAAGTTAGATCTATTTTGGTAAGCTTTTTTTCTAGCAACGATCTTAAATTTTTCGAAGTTTTTTGGTTCCCAAATTTGGAAAGTTTTTCCTAAACCAACAAATAAAACAATATTTTTAATTTTCGCATGATTAAGTAATTTTTCAGTAAGAGAAATCCTGCCTTCTGTATCAAATTGTAAATTTTCACTTTCTGACAAAATTGAGGTAGCAAAATAATCCCTTTTTTCTTCAAATGGATTTAAAGAGTCAATAGTATTAGAAAGTTTCTCAATTCTATCTTGAGAACAAGCCTCTAATGCTGGATGGTTAAAAGA
>MDTD01169705.1_pt1 | contig 13193 bp, 13 predicted proteins | sample 811221 | NCBI WGS metagenome assembly MDTD01 (sample SAMN05326646, study PRJNA326480) | marine metagenome | isolation source: seawater | place: Pacific Ocean: South West | collected 2011 | reverse complement strand
TTACCCTCAGAAAGAATTCTTTCTATTGCAAATGAAATAATTAAATATGGAAAGGTAAATAGAGCCTGGATAGGAGATTTTAGGTTTCGCCGAGGTTTTTATAATAAATCTCAGAGTGAAAGATTGCCTGCACTATATGTTACAGGTATAAATAATCCAGAATTTCAAGATGGTTTAAGGGATGGAGATATAATTATCAGCATTAAAAATACTGATGCCAGATGGCGTACACTTCTTGCTTCAGTTAATAGCATCTCGCCTGGTGAGGTATTAGATTTGAGAATAATTCGAGATGGTAATGAAATTGATTTAAAGGTGGTTACAAAAAAGAGACCTAACTTACCACCGGCTCTCTGATAATCTCGGCTCCAATTTTATTTAATTTTTCTTCAATACATTCATAGCCTCTATCAATATGATAAATATCATTAATCATTGTTTTATTTTTTCCTACAAGACCAGCAAGAACTAAGCTTGCTGAGGCTCTTAAATCTGAAGCTCTTACATTTGCACCCACAAGATTGGATACTCCACTAACAAGTGCTTTATTTTTATCAAGAGATATATCTGCACCCATTTTAATTAGCTGACTAACATGTTGAAATCTATTTTCGAAAACTGTTTCTTTTATTTCGCATTTACCTGAGGCAATTGTATTTAGGGCCATAAATTGCGCCTGCATATCAGTTGGAAATCCTGGAAATGGTTCAGTGTAAATATTTTGTGCTTTTAAATCCGTTGAGGTAGCATCAACTTCAACAAAATCTTCACCGATAGATACTTTTACTCCCATACTTTTTAATTTTTCGCTTATATTCTCAATAGTTTTAGGGTTTATTTTTTTTACTTTTACATGCCCATTAGTAATAGCACCAGCAACAAGATATGTGCCAGCTTCTATACGATCAAACAACACATTCCATCTTTTTGCTTGCAAGCTTGGTACTCCATTTATTAAAATTCTAGATTCTCCTGCGCCTTGAATTTTGGCACCACACTCATTCAAATAGTTAGCAAGCTCTACAACTTCAGGCTCTTTTGCACAGTTATCTAGGATTGTTTGGCCTTGAATTATTGATGCAGCCATCATAAGGTTTTCAGTACCTGTGACAGAAATCTTTGGAAAAGAAAAGTTAATAGGTTTCAAATTATTCGCTGATAGGTAAATATATTTAGAATCTGACTTTATTTTTGCTCCCATTTTTTCGAGACCAGATAAGTGAAAATCAATTGGACGTGTACCAATATCACATCCTCCAGGTTGTGATATTTTTGCTTTTCCATATTTTGCTAAAAGTGGACCCATTACAAGTATAGAAGCCCTCATGGTCTTAACTAATTCATATCTAGCTTCTGGTAAAATAATATTTGACGAGTCAATTTCAATAAAACCATCTTCATTAAAGTTTATTGAAGATCCCATAGAATTAAGTAATTCAAGTTTTGTTGTAATATCTTGTAAATGAGGAAGGTTTCCAATTTCTGCTTTACCTTCTAAAAGTATTGTTGAGGCTAATAAAGGGAGACCAGAATTTTTTGCACCAGAACAATTTACTTCACCTTGGAGACGATTACCTCCTTTTATAATCAATCTTTCCATGTTTAAAAAGCGGTTGGTCTCCAAGCTTCAATAGCTTTGTCAAGATCTTCATTGTATTGATTGTAAGTGTCTTGAAAAGAATTCCTAAAAAGCAAACCAAGGTTTATACCATCGATAATAATATTTACAATTTTATAATCTCCATTACTATCCTTGTATACTGTAAATTTTGTAATGAACGAGTCTGAAGCAGAGTAAAATTTCATAGATACTTCGAATCTTCGCTTGGTGACTTTTATGTCTTCAATAGTCTCAATATTATAATTTTCAAATTCAATTAGAGTTGTAACATATTTATCAAGAAGAACCTTTTTAGTTCTCTCTTCAAATGTGCTTATTTGTTCATTACTTGCTTTCGAATAAATATCTTTTGATAGTATCAGTCGTGATACCGCACGAATATCAACCATTGGCTCCCATATATCTTTTAGTTTATTTTTAAATTCTTCAGGGTAATCCTCATAATTTGAACCTTCTTCTTTTATGACTGTCAAAAATTGCTGACCATTTGAATCAATGAAATTAAATAAATCAGGAATCTTTTCTGCAATGAGGGAATTTGCATAAAGCAAGATAATTAAAAATTTTGCTGAAATTAACCGTATCATGTTTAAATTATAGTTTGAAATGAAAAGAAATATTTTCCAAAAGGAAGCAAAAAAAGCTTTTTTAATTGAATTAGATGAATTAATGGCTTTTTCCAACTCAAAAAACTTCAATGTTGAAGAAATTTGTCAGAATCTTTTTAACTGCAAGGGTAAAATTTTTATTACAGGAGTAGGAAAATCAGGCCATATCGCAAACAAAATAGCTGCTACCCTTTCAAGTACAGGTACACCTGCTTTTTTTATTCATCCTGCAGAAGCTCTTCATGGTGATATGGGCATGATTGAAAAAAGCGATGCTATCCTAGCAATATCAAAATCAGGAGAAAGTTCTGAAATCTGTGATCTCTTGCCATCTATTAAATTGAAAAGAATTCCTCTTTACTCTATCACTGAAAATGAGCATTCAACTATTGCAAATAATTCTTCAACACATGTAAAAGTGAAAGTTAATAAAGAGGCATGCCCCAATAATCTGGCACCAACATCAAGTACGACAGTTACTTTGGCTCTTGGCGATGCAATTGCTGTTGCACTTTTAAAGGCAAGAGGTTTTTCCTCTGAAGATTTTGCAAAATCACACCCAGGAGGGAAACTAGGAAGAAAGCTCACATTAACTGTGAAAAATCTAATGACAAAAATAAACAAATCTGCTGTTATTAGGGAGACTGACTCATTGAGAAAACTGATCTTTGAGGTTTCGTCTAAAAAGCAAGGGCTTGCACTTGTAAAAAAAGGTCAAAAAATTGTTGGTGTTTTTAGTGATGGAGATTTGCGCAGACAGCTTCAAAAAAATATAGATATTGATCAAATCAAAATTTCTGAAGTTATGACAAAAACTTTTAAAACTGTAGATTCATCTAAACTAGCAGTTGAGGCAGCTGAAATAATGAAAAAATATAAGATCTATTCAATTGTAGTTGAAGAAAATAAAAAAATTGTTGGAGTTATTTCCATGCATGACATTCTAGAGGCAAATGTTTTATAGGATATTAATAATATTATTATCAATGCAGCTGGTCTCACAAGAATACGAGATTACATCTGAGAATATACAAATTAATACAGAAGAAAATACAATTATTTATGAAAATAAAGTTGTATTTAAATCTGAAAACATCAAATTCAAAGCGGATATTCTCAACCTCAATCAAGATAATGAAACATTCAGTGCAACAGGCGCCCCGATAAAAATAAGTTTTTTCGACGGGACAGAATTTATTGAAGGACAAGCCAATGCCATTAAGGTTACCAAGGAGAAGTTAATATTGTCTGAAAAAGTAATTATTGTGAAGGCTGGGAATAAGATTAGATCAGAAAAGATGATTATAAATTTAGACAAATGATTGAAGCAAAGAATATTAGCAGAACTGTAAATTCTAAAGTTCTTTTTCATGAGATTTCTTTTTCACTTCCTAATAAAAAAATTACAGGGTTATTGGGTGCAAACGGCGCAGGGAAAACAAGCTTATTTAAAGCTTTAGCTGGATTAACAAAAATTGACTCTGGGCATCTTAGCTTTTTTGGTCAGAATCTTAACGATATGACACTGGAGAAAAGATCTAATTCAGGCCTGAATTTTGTGCCTCAAGAAAATTCGCTGTTTGACGAGCTTTCAATTAGAGAAAATATTGAAGCTGTTTTAGAGCTAAAATTTAAAAAAATTTCAAATGAAAAGGCAGAACAAATGGATATTTTATTGAAAAAGTTGAATTTACATGAGAAACAAGATGTCAAAACAAAATTTTTATCAGGTGGAGAAAAAAGAAAAACAGAAATCTTAAGATCAATAGTACTTGATTCAAAATTTATCCTTCTAGATGAACCATTTGCAGGTGTTGATCCAATATCTGTAGAAGAAATTATTAAGATTTTAAAAGATTTTAAAAAAGATATTGGCATTTTTATAAGTGATCATAATTTTAGAGATGTCATGAATGTATGTGATGAGATTATTCTTTTGAATCAAGGAGAAGTTTTTCTTACAGGAACTCCAGAAGAAGTGAAGAATGACCCAGTTGCTAAAAAATTATATTTTGGTGAGCTTATTTAACTAATTTATCAAGTAGAATAGCCAAATGGCTAACAAAAATTTAGATAAAAGGTTTGAGTTCATTCAAGAAACCCTCTCAAATCCCGAATTCAAATCAAAACTTGGAAGAATTTTAAATGAAATGACTCCGAGTGAGTTGGCTTATATTATTGAAGCATCTCCACCACATGAAAGGAAAATTATTTGGGATTTAATTCGTCTTGATACAGAAGGAGAGGTTTTAGGTGAGCTTGATGAAAGTTTGAGGGAAGATTTGCTTTCTGGTATGAATCCGGAAGAGATTTCTACTGCAATTAGTAATTTAGAAGTTGACGATTTAGCAGACATTTTGCAAAGCCTACCAGAAAAGATGACTAATGAAGTTTTGTCCTTAATGAATTCAAGAGACAGAGGAAGAGTTGAAAAAATTCTGGATTATCCTGAGGAGTCTGCTGGCGGATTAATGAACACTGATGTCATTACAGTAAGAGCAGAACATTCTATTGAGCTTGTAATGAGATATTTAAGGTTTTTAAAGGAATTACCTCAAAATACAGATGATATTTATGTTGTGAATAAAAAAGATGAATATGTAGGCATCTTGCCAATTACAAAAATACTTACTTCAGATCCAAATCTAATGGTAAGAGAAATTATGGACACTGAATTCAGCCCAATAAATGTTACCAGCGATCAATTAGATATTTACAACCAATTTAAAACAAGAGATCTTTTTTCAGCACCAGTTGTAAACGAAAAAAATTTACTGCTTGGAAGGATTACAGTTGATGACATTATAGAAATTGCCGCAGATGAAGTTGAACAAGATTTCATTGGGTTGGCACAAATTGAAGAAGATGTATTTGCATCTCCTAGAAAGTCTATTAAAAACAGACTATTGTGGCTATCAATCAATTTAATAACTGCAATTTTTGCGGCAATGTCTATTAGCTTATTTGAGGAGGTATTAGAAAAAATTGTTTATGCAGCAATTTTAATGCCAATAGTTGCAAGTATGGGAGGAATTGCTGCGACTCAAACACTTGGAATTTACATTCGAGCAGAAGCAATGCGTCAATTAAATCGTAAAAATTTAAGATATTTATTTAGGAGAGAATTCATTGTCGCACTTGCAAACTGCATAGTATTTTCTTTAGCAATTTACGTTGTTACATCATTTTGGTTTTCAGATGAAAATCTGTCTTTTGCAATTGCGTTAGCAATGATTTTTAACTTAATGGCCGCTGCAATTTTTGGTTTTTTGCTTCCACATTTCTTAAGAAAATTAGGATATGACCCTGCGATAGCTGGAGGTGTTGTCATTACAACGGTTACAGACATCATAGGCTTTGTAAGTTTTTTAGGGATCATCAGTTTTTTGATTAACTGATACTTCAAGATTATCAACATTACCAGAAATGCTGTAATGAGTTTTAGTAATAGCATTTATATCGTTTTGCAAGATGTCAGTTACAACCACTGCCCCTGCAGCTGCTGGAAAACCTCCAATTATTGCAACGTACCATGGTATATTTTGAGACAGTTTTGTGCTGAAAGTTAAATCTAGATCAAAAGTATCGAAAGTATCATAAGTTGAAAATACTGTGCCTCCCAAAAGAATGTTCCCAGCATCAAAGTTTAAATTGAGTTTGTTTATATTTGCATAACCACTACTATCTGCTAAAAATTCTCCCTCCAAATCATTTATAAAAAAATTATTTTGATCAAGTTTTTCAAAGTCTGCATTTATAATATTTAGTAATCTTGATCTTATATCTATCAAAGAAAGAACCCTTAAAGCATCAAGTTTAAAAGTTGAATCTGAATATGAAATATTTTTCCCATTTATTTTGAAAAGTCCTCCAATGTTAAATTTGTCATTTTCAAAATTCATGTAGGAGTCTGTTGCTTTGATATTCAATTCATCAAATTTAAAATTACTAAGGTTTTTGTATTTGAAATTATCGTTTAATTTTATTTCTATATTTAGATTTTCTATAGCATTTTCTTTTAAGTTAAAATCAAAGAAGTTTTCAGCATTATCAGAAAGCATGAAATAATTTGATTTAAAATTTTGTGGAAATATTGTAAGAATGTTGTCGGAAAATTTAAGATTCTCAAGAAAGTCAAAATGAAAATAAATCTCTTCAAGATTTATTAATGCCTTTTTATCATTTAAAACAATTTTTATATTATTATTTTCAATATTACTTAGAACGCCTGAAACACCGTTTATATCACCAGATTCAGATATTTCTAAACTAAATTTATTTTCTTCATCTATTAATAGGCTATAAGGACTATTAAGACTTAGATTTTTTGAAAGTGAAAAATTTTTAGCCGTAAAATTTGATAACTCAAGATCATCTCCATTAATTCTTAGCAAACTATTATCAACATATAAACTGATCTGACTTGAGTACACATCTAAATCATTAATCCTAATGTTATTATTTTTTGAAGATGTAACAGATGAAAAAGTTAGGGCATCGTCTAGCAAAAATGCAGACAATAAAAATTTCATATCATTTGAAGAATATTTAGACTTATTTAAAAAATTTTTTACTTCAACAAGTGTATCTGGTATCAAATTACTTAATTCCATAAAGTTTCCTGAATTCTTCAATTGAAGTTCAAATCCATCAGAGTACTTGAACGAAACATTCAATTTATTTTTGTCAGTTGTTGAAGAAAAAATTCCATATGGAACTGAAAACCTATCATTAAAATCTAGCAATAAATAACCTCTTAATTTCTGAAAATATTTTGGACTTTCATAAAAATCAAAATCTAAAAATGCATTTTCATTTTCAATTATTAGACTTAGAGAGTTGTCAGAAAAATAGCCAATACCACCTATATTTTTTATATTCTTTAATGTTTTTGGTAGCGTTAAATCAAGATCCTTGAAACTAAAAGCAAACTTTTTTTCCTCCGAGAAAAATTTCTGGAGCTTTATTTTTTTTAAAGTAGCATTCCCAATTTTTAAATCTGTAATATCTACTGAGTCTATAAATATATTGGGTTGAACTTCATCAAGAGAGGATTTTTTATCAAATAATCTTACTTCTGAATTTTTTACATTTAAAAATGGAATATAAATTTTTTTACTAATAATAGAATTTATGAAATTTATTTCTAGGGAAAGCTCGTCACCATAAAACTCTGCAGCTCCATTAAAGGAAATATTTTTCATATCTATTTTGATACCAATCAAACTTGGCTGGACTTGAATTTCTTCAAAATTTAAGTTTTCTTGAAAAATATTTTTTGCAACATATCTTGCTCCAAATTCTGTAGTCATGAATAAGCAGATTGAATAAAAAGAAGTAATGAAAATTGCGAGAATATATAGAAATATTCTTATAGGCCAAACTAAATATTTTTCAGCCATTTTTGCCTTTGATTAAAAAATATTATTATCCACAGAATGCAATTTAAGACTGGATTAAGAATAATTCTCATATTTAATTCATCTGAAAATTGATTTATGTAAAATAAACATAAATTCAAAGCCAAAGTGATTGCAATTATTAACAATAACTGCTCAAGCAATGATCTTTGAATCCATTTGAGTGTCGAGAAATTTAGATACAATCCAATAATTGCATAGGTTGCTGTGTATGGTAATGCAAAATTACTAAAAAAAAGATCAATCAAAAATCCCTTCAAAATAAAGAAGTAAACATTTGGCAATTTTTTTGTAAAAGCTGTGAGTATTAAGGTTTGAATAAGAAAAATATCTGGTAGATAATGCCAAACACCAACAGCTAGAAAAATTTGGTTAAAAATTATTAACAAAAGTAATGATAGATATCTTAGTAATTCACTCATGGAAATTTACTCTTTTGTTTATAGATTGAAAGGGGTCAAAGAACAATTCTATTTCTAATTTTTCTTGGAAAATATTTGTTCCTAAATCTTGAATATTAATGAGTCTTCCAACAATCATACCCTCAGGGTATATGCCATCAAATCCAGTCGTAAAAAAGGTATCTCCGACATTATAACTTACTGCTTTTGATTCATTAGTACAACTTATAATTCTTCCTTTGCTAGCACCCTTTGCAATACAAAAAAAACCATTGATTGTCTTTATTGAAATATATTCTCCAGAATCACTTAATAATCTAATTTCAATCTCATCTTTTGAAATATTTCTTGTTTTACCAATTACAAAATTACCTTGAGTAACAGAAAAAGGTCCATTTTCAAGATTCTTTGGATTTGTAGAATAAATTCGATGTTTATTACAACAGGTGTAATTCATCTGATCAAATGATGATATAAAAGTTTCAGCTGTATTTGGGGGCTTTGAATTAAAATTATTAAATGGTTTTGCACTTTCTAAAGATTTGATTTCAAGATTTTTTTCGTAAATTTCATTCTGAAGCTTTAAAATTTCTTCCTCCAGTAGTGCAATTTTTTGATTTTCAAATTCTTTAAATTCACCAAGAACTTGTGTTAGAAATTGTTGAGGGACATTGAGAATCTTTACTAGAAAACGTTGCGATTTTTCATTTAAATGAAAATATTGTGATAGATATATAAGAAAAGAGGAAAATAATACGGAAATTATAGTTAATTTAAGCTTCTTATGAAACGAAATAATTTTCGCTTCCATCAATCCTCAGCAAATAAGTCAAAATCTTTGTCCATAAGACCAAGAGCAATTCCACCTCCTCTAGCAACACATGTCAAAGGATCGTCTGCCACACGTGTTAGAATACCAGTAGATTGCTCAATTAAAGTATCTAGACAATGCAATAAAGCGCCTCCACCAGTAATGACTATGCCGTCTTGTGAAATATCTGCAGCTAATTCTGGTGGTGAGAGTTCTAATGCAGACCTTACTGCTCTAACAATTGCTGAAGTCTGATTTTCTAATGCTCTAAATCCATCTTCTTTTTGAAAAATAACTAGTTCTGGGATTCCTTCTGCAAGATTTCTTCCCCTGAATTCATAAGGCTCAAATTCTTTTTTGCAGTTTAGTGTTGCGCATCCAACTTGTAATTTTATTAATTCGGCCGTAGATTCGCCTATAACAACCCCAAATTTTCTTCTCACATACGACTGTAGTGCTTCATCAAATTTATCTCCGCCGACTTTAAGTGATTCTGAATAAACAATCCCATTCAAAGATAGAATTGCAACTTCAGATGTGCCTCCACCAATGTCAATAACCATACTTCCTCTTGGTTTGTCTATTTCTACACCTGCACCCAAGGCTGCTGCAATTGGTTCTTCAATTAATTTAACAACACTCGCACCTGCAGATAGAGCGGATTCTCTTATAGCTCTCTTTTCAACTTGCGTTGCTTTAGATGGAACACAAACTAGGACTCTTGGGCTTGGCGATAATATTGAGTTATTGGAAACTTTTTTTATGAAGTGTTGCAACATTTTTTCAGTAACATTGAAATCTGCTATTACACCGTCTCTGAGCGGTCTTATTGCCTCCATCTGACCAGGAGTTCTTCCGAGCATTTTTTTTGCATCATGCCCTACTGCAACCACAGTCTTTTGACCATTTCTTTCTTGTATGGCTACCACCGAGGGCTCATCTAATACTATCCCGTCTTCTTTTGTGTAAATTAAAGTGTTAGCTGTTCCTAAATCAATTGAAATATCATTCGAAAAAAGGCCACGTAAAAATTTAAACATTTCTAATTTGCTCTATAATATTCAGAACCTAATAGAATAAGTCTTTTGATGGATAAAATCGAGTTAAAAAATCTATTATTTCTTGCACGTATCAATGCATCTGACGATGAACATCAAGAAATAATTAAGAAACTAGAAAATACTTTCAGATTAATTGATGAGATGCAAGATTTAAACCTTGATGACTTAGAACCCCTCAATAACCCACTTGAACTGAATAATGTCATGAGAAAGGATGAGGATAAAGACAGAAACGACAAATCGAACTTCTTAGAAAACTCCCCTGATTCTGATGCAGATTATTTCTTGGTGCCAAAAATAATCGAATGAATTTTAAACAACAAAGACAAGCATTTAGAGAGAGAAAAATCTCAGCTAAGGAAGCAGTTCAAGATGCCCTTGAAAAAGTTAAATCAGACAAAAATAACATCTTCATAAATTTTTTTGAAACAGAAGCTCTCATTGAAGCTGAAAAAATTGATAATAACTTTGAAAACATTAAAGAGCTTCCATTATCAGGCATTCCAATCGCACATAAAGATATTTTTTGCACTAAAAATATTACAACTACATGTGGTTCAAAAATGTTAGAAAATTTCAAACCACCTTATGACTCTACTGTTGTAGAAAATTGTAATAATGCTGGTTCAATAATGATTGCAAAGACAAATATGGATGAATTTGCTATGGGCTCATCAAATGAAACCAGCTACTTTGGTCCAGTTGATAATCCTTGGAATAAGCAACTTGTGCCAGGAGGAAGCTCTGGAGGTGCAGCAGCTTGTGTCGCCGCAAATATAACTTCAATTTCAACAGGAACTGATACTGGTGGTTCAATTCGTCAACCTGCTGCTTTATGTGGTATTACAGGATTAAAACCTACATATGGTCTAGTTTCTCGTTGGGGCATGATCGCTTTTTGCTCAAGCATGGACCAAGCGGGTCCATTTTCAAAAGACGCTTTTGGATGTGCAGCATTACTAGATGCAATGGCTTCGTTTGATGAAAAAGATTCTACTTGCTCACAAAGAAAAAGAATTAATTATGAGAGGTGCTTAGCTGCAGATACTAAGTCATTGAAGATAGGAATTATAAAAAACCTTGAATCTTTTGGTGTGTCAGATAATGTGCTTAAAGCGTATGAGATATCTCTGACAATTCTAAAGTCATTGGGGCATAAATTAATTGAAGTTGATTTTTCTGAACTTTCTTCAGGGATCTGTTCATACTATGTAATTGCTCCTGCGGAGTGTTCTTCAAACCTCTCTAGGTTTGATGGAGTAAAATTTGGACATAGAACTAATGAAAAGCAAAGTATTTCTGAGCTATACATGTCTACCAGAGGGGAGGGTTTCGGTGATGAAGTCAAAAAAAGAATACTTATTGGAACACATGTTTTATCAGCTGGATTTTATGATGCTTACTATCTAAAAGCGCAAAAAGTTCGAAGAATGATTAAAAATAAATTTGAAAAAATGTATAAAGATGTTGATTTAATTTTTATGCCAACAACATTAGATCAAGCCTTCGAAAAAAATAGAGAATCTGAAGATCCAAATCGAATGTACAAGGAAGATCTATTGACTATTCCTGCAAATTTAGCAGGACTTCCAGCAATTTCTTTTCCAAATGGTTTTCAAAATGGATTGCCCACTGGAGGGCAATTTATAGGAAACTATTTTCAAGAGGATCTGCTATTACAATTAACGCACAAAATTCAGGAGGTGACAGATTGGCACAAAATGACACCTTAGTTAATGGTTGGCAGCCAGTGATAGGGCTGGAAGTTCATGTTCAGTTACTTACAAACACAAAACTTTTTTCACCAGCTAAAAATAAGTTCGGACATGATGCTAATACACTTGTAGATTTGGTAGATATGGGATTACCTGGGGTTCTGCCAGTGCTTAATGAGGGTGCTATGAAGCAAGGGATAAAGTTTGGTTTAGCTACTTCAGCTAAAATTGCTAAAACCATGATTTTTGACAGAAAAAACTATTTTTATCCGGATTTACCGAAAGGATATCAAATTACGCAACTGCATTTTCCAATAGTCAAAGATGGATTTGTAAAACTTGAAGATAAAGTAATACGAATACATCAGGCTCATCTTGAAGAGGATGCAGGAAAGTCCATGCATGATCAGTATGACGACAAATCTGTCATAGATTTAAACAGATCTGGTGTACCACTTTTAGAAATAGTTTCTGAACCTGATATTCGATCATCATCAGAAGCGGTTGAATACTTAAAAAAGATTCATCAAATAATTACTTATTTAGACATTTCTGATGGAAATATGTCACAAGGATCAATGAGGTGTGATGCAAATGTTTCAATAATGAGACCAGATTCAGCAGAATTTGGTACTAGAGCAGAAATAAAAAATATCAATTCGTTCAAATTTGTGGAAAAAGCAATTAATTTTGAAATCAAAAGACAAATTAAAATACTAGAAAGTGATGGTGTGGTAGAACAAGAAACTAGACTTTATGATGCCATTAAAGACGAAACAAGATCTATGAGAACTAAGGAGTTCGCAAATGACTATAGATATTTTCCTTGTCCAGATTTAGTGCCAACAAATATTTCTGAGGATTTTATTAATCAAGTTAAGGATGAGATGGAAGAACTTCCCGAAGAAAAAGAAGTAAGATTTGTAAAAGAATATGGATTAGATATTTATGAGTCGAAGGTAATTTGCTCAAACAAAGAAACCGCAAAATTTTTCGAGAAAGTAAGTGTAAAAACTGATTCTTCTCTAGCAGCTAAATGGATTATAGGTGAACTTAATGCTCTTCTAAATAAATATGAAATCTCATTATCCAACTCAAAAGTAAATGCAAATAATTTTTCCAATTTAATTCAAAAGATAAAAGATGGAACTATATCAGGCAAGATTGCGAAAGATGTTTTAGAGGAAATCTGGAATACTGGTTTGGATGCAAATGAAATAATAAGCTCTAAAGGATTGGAGCAGATTTCTGATGAGAGTGAGCTTGAAGAAATTGCCAAAAATATTTTAGAAAATAATTCTAAGCAAGTTGATGCTTATAAATCTGGAAAGGATAAATTATTCGGTTTTTTTGTTGGCCAAGTAATGAAAGAAACTCAGGGAAAAGCGAATCCTCAAGCAATAAACGAAATACTTAAAAAACTCCTTAACTAGTAAATCTGCATAAGATCTTGAGCTACAATAATTTCTCCCTTGAAATGTGCTGAGACCTCTTCTTTTATTTCCTCAGAGCTGGCTCCCCAATAAAGAATATGAGAAAGAACTAGTTTCTTAGGC
>MDTD01155629.1_pt1 | contig 13194 bp, 11 predicted proteins | sample 811221 | NCBI WGS metagenome assembly MDTD01 (sample SAMN05326646, study PRJNA326480) | marine metagenome | isolation source: seawater | place: Pacific Ocean: South West | collected 2011 | reverse complement strand
TAATTTTAACAAACTTTTTCTAATTATTTTTCTTTTTTTTGAAAAAAACAAATTGGTGATTTTTTCTAGATAGTCGATATTTCGGATTTTAGTTTTAAAATTGACTCTTGGTTTAAAATGTATGATTGAAGACTCAACTTTTGGCTTCGGACGGAAACAATTTGCAGAAACATTAAATTTTTTAACTGGATTTAATCGGTAATTCGTTAATATAGACAATCTTCCATAATTTTTAGAGGGATATGTTGCAACTATTTTATCACTCAATTCTTTTTGAAACATAAAAACAATATCTTTATAAACTGGTGGCCATTTTTTTAATTTAATAAATTTTACAAGTATTTGAGAAGAAATATTATAAGGCAAATTTCCGAATATTATTAATTTTTTCTTCTTTATTTTACTTAAATCAAATTTTAAAATATCTTTATTAAATATTTTTACTTTTCTCTCATTTACATATTCATTTTTAAGATTGATACAAAATTGATTATCTTTTTCTATTAAAATTAATGATTTTGGATTTTTTTTATAAATTTCCTTAGTGAGTGCGCCCCTACCGGGACCTATTTCAATAATATTTTGATTTTTTATCTCAACCAAATTTATTATTTTTTTTATAATATTTTGATCAATTAAGAAATTTTGACCTAATGATTTTTTGGTGAACATGACTCAGTAATTATTTAAAAAGTTTATACAGCTTAATAAACTTTCCGGATTTCCCTTTTTTTTCTTTATAAGATTTTTAGCTACCCCGTGATCTGGGGAAACTCTTAAATATTTTAGTCCAAGTGTGATATTTATTGCATTAAATTTAAACATAGTTTTAAATGGAGCTAAAACTTGATCATGAAACATTCCTATAATTACATCAAAGTTTTTGTGATCATTGATAAAAATTGTATCAGCTACCAGGGGTCCTTTTACTAGAAAACCAGATTTCTTAAGTTTATTTATTGCAGGAATGATAATTTTTTTTTCTTCTGAATTTGTTCTAAATTCTGCGTTATGTGGATTTAAACCCAGAACTGCAAATTTTGGTTTTTTTTTAAAATTTTTTCTATACCAATGGTTGATAGTTGTAATTTTTTTTATAATTTTTTTTATATTTATTTTTTTCGGTACATCTTTGATATCTACATGTGTCGTTAGGGGACAAACTGCTAAATTATTATTCCTTATTAACATTGCTTCCTCATCAATCCTGATTTTAGATTTTAAAGAAAGATACTCTGTAACACCGAATCTTTTTTTTAGAAGTTTTTTACTAATTGGGCAATTTATTATTCCAACATCATTCCTTTTTGACGCAATATTATGAGCTAAATTTAGACTTTTTAAAACAAAGTTCGAAGCTTCATTAACTTGCACATTAAATGAATTTGTAAAATTTAAGTTGATGTTAATAATCTTTATACCGTCATCATTAACCTCATCATCAATATTGTTAACACTTGAAAGCTTTAAACTAAATTTAAGTTTTTTCAATTGAGATTTGATTAAATTATAATTTGAAATAAGGTAAATTTTTCTTTTTACATTTTTATTTATTTTTTTTAAACTTTTATAAATAATTTCTGAATTTATACTGTTAGGGTCTCCACTTATCAAAATTATTTTTTTCATTTGTATTGAATTAAACTATTATTTTTAATTTGTGAAATAAAACTATTTGAATATAAATCGAACAATTCATTTCTTTTCGCATTAAGAATTTGTTGTTTAATTTTACTGATATTATCTTCATTAAGCTTTTTTGTTCTCTTCTGATTTATTTTTAAAAATAAAACATTATCTTGCCTAAATATTGGATCTGAAATTTCACCTATTTCCATCTTAGACAAAACTTGAAATATATCTTTAGATAATGATTTTGCATTAACCCATCCGATATTCCCTTTGTTTTGCGCAGCTAAGGATGAGCTGTAATTTAAGATAGCTTGATCAAATCCAATTTTTTTTATTTCTTTTTTTATATCATTAGCCTTTTCGTCACTAATTTCATTTTCTTCAATTGAAATTTCAATTTGTGATAAGTTATATTCTTCCAAATCTTTATTATTTTGAATAAAATTACTAAGTTCAACATCTACTTGACTAGGATCGATGTTAATTTTCTGAGAAAACTTTGCTATAATTAATTTTTTCCATTTAATTTCGATTTTTATTTCTTCTAAAAATAAATCATAATCTAAATTGTTATTGATAAATTTTTTTTTTAGTAAATCAATGTTATTTGAAGAAATCGAATTTAAATATTGATCTAGTTCAAATTGATTTACTATGAAATTATGTTTTGATAACTCCTCCTCTTTTAACTTTAACTTAATTAATGAATTTAAAGTCTTTTTTTTAAGATTATTTATGTTTTTTTGATTAAGTTCTTTAGATGATAAAATAAGAGTTCTCAAAATTTTATTTTTTATATCAAAATTAGTAATTATTTGATTATCAATTTTTACTATAATAGAACTCTCTATGCTTGCATAAACTGATTGGTGAAAGTTTAAAAAATAAATAATGATAAAAAAATAAAAATTTTTCATTACTTGGTAAATGATGGCGAGTCTATGTTTCCAAAGGGTGTAATTGTAATTTTAAACATTAGTGAATTTTCTGGCTCAAGTTCTGAGTCATTATAAAATTCCCTTCGATATACAAGACCTGCACGTAAGCAGTCATTAAAATATTCATAACTTAAGTTATAATATTCTGCAGAATTTTTAATCAAGTCTCTTTTTGTGCCAAAAGAAATAAGATTATTTTTGGTAGTATAAAAGTCAATTTCAGTATTAAAATACTCTTGTTCTCCTATATGTTTGTCTTCTTTTAAGTAATTAAAGTTTAATTTCATTTTGTCTGCATTAAAGGTTATTCCTAAATCATCGAGGTTTGTTTCATTATAATTTTGATCCAAAGCAAAGTCGTAATTTAAAGTAATTTTATCATTTAATTTATAACTTGTTGTGCCTACCACATCTGATAATTTTTCATCCAAACTAGATAATGAGGTCATTTTTTTATTTTCCATCTCATTAATTACTTGAGCAACTGAAAAATCAAAAACTTTATTTTCATTTTTTATTTTGTAATCAAAACCAATTGTACCATTTAAACCTGTTTCAAAATTATTAATATTATCTAATTTGTTGATTTTAAAGGCTTTTAAGTAATCTAATCTTGTACCATCAGTTGATTTTCTCATACTTCCTGGGGCATACCTTAACAAAAATTTTGGCGTAAAAAAATGATTTGAGTTATTGGTTGTTTTTTGTAATTTTAATTTTGAAAGTAATCCTAAAGCACCATAAACTTCTGTTGTAAAATCATTTTTATAGACATCTACATTTTTGACTTCATAATTAATATTTTTAAAATTACCTAATATTTGCGAAGAAATACCTGATTTAAAAAAAATGTCTTTTGATTTAAAGTTAAAATCATTGACTAAAAATTTAGTATTTTTATTTGTGTCATAATTTCTGAATTTTAAGTTAGACTTTAAGTCAAGACTACCAATTTCATTGTTTAACAAGTTTGTTGTTAAAAAAGCCTCTGGCAGAATATATTCATATTTATCATCGTAACTTGATTTTAAAGTCTCATACATTGTAGAGTTTATGCCTAAAAGTAAATTATCGCTGCTATGAGTAAAATCTATAGAATTTTCTAGAAAATCTCTGTTATAATTCTTTAAGTTTGACTGAATTTTGTACAATTTTAAATATTTATCATTTGAAACTTCTTGAGTGTTGATTTCTAATGAATTTTTAGAATCGTTTTTTCCTTTAAAATTTTTAACAAATTTTGAGAAGAAATGTGATTTTTGACCAGGTTTTTTTGTGTCACTAATTTCTTTATAACCCTCTGTATAACCAAAATCCGCATAGAATTCAGAATTTTCAAATACTTGATGATATTCTCCTAAAAACAAAGGATTTTCTCTTTTAAAAAATCTATTGGTTAAAGTAAAATTTTTGTCCTCATTAATTGCAAAAAAATAAGGAACATAAATACTTGAACCTAAATTTCTAGAGCCAGAAATTGTAGGAGGTAGAAAACCAGACCTTCTTTTCACCGAAGGATCAGGGTGTGATAATTTTGGAAAATAAAAAACAGGAATATTGTACACCTTTAATAAAGCGTGATCGTAGTAGATCGTCTTTTTTTTATTATCATGAAGCATCTTAGATGATTGTATAGTCCAAGGAGGACATTTATCATTTTTGCGGTAATCACATAGAGTAAAAATACTTTTATTGTATTCACTTTTTTGCTTGTTAATATTGATGGTGTTCGCAAAAATACGAGGCTTATTTTGAGGTACAATTTTAAGTTTTTCATCGTTAATAAAAGCTTTGATATCTGTACCTAATATTTCTTTATTTTTTGTATCAATATAAATTTGCGAGAATTCATATATATTTTTTAATTTATCTTTAATTTTTATATATCCTATAGACTTAAATATATTATCCTTATTTGAAAACTCAAAATTCTCTAAATAAATACTATTTTTATCTAAATCAGTAATGATTGTTTGTTCTTTTGATGAAGCAATATCTTTATTTAAATTTACATTTTTACCTTCAAGAATATATCCCTCTTTAGTAATAATTCTTGTTGATCCTTTGCTAGAGAATTGTTTTGTATTTTCAAAATACTCAGCAAATTCTGTTTCAATTCTATTATTGTTTTGATCAATTAGTATTACTTTTTCTTTTAAAATAATAAGATTTTTTTTTTTATTATATTCAGCATACTCACTTTTGATAGTTTTATTGTCTTGAGTTTTGAAAATTACATTATCTTTAAAAATCGTAACCTCATTTTTTTTATCAATATTAATTTTATCCGATTGAATAAATAAATCATCCGCTAGAAGTAAGTTAAAAAAAAATGTGAATAAAAAAGATTTTATTATAATTAACAATTTATTTCTCATTGATCTGCAAAACCCCAACACTTATAAATAATCCTAAAGCTATAACTGGTGCCCAAATAGATAAGACTAAAGGTATCCTATCTGTCACACCTAGTGCAATCGATAAATCTTTAAAGTAAAATATCACAACAGTAGAAATTAAACCGACAATTATATAGATAAAATTATTACTCTTTTTTAATGCATTCATTGTTAAAATCGAAGCTAAGCCCGTCATTACAAGCAAAAAGAAAGGTAAAGATAGTAGTGTGTGTAAAGCTTGATCTAAAAAAATTTTATTATATCCATCGTCAATAAGTTCTTTGTAATTAAATAGCAAGTCCAAAAAGGACATGGTATCAAAATTTTTATAGAGGTTATTGATTTTTTCATGATTATATTTTGATTTTAATTTTAGTGTCGGAAAATCCTTTTTTTGAAAAGTTCCATTTCTAAGATTAAACACCGTTACATCTTTTAACAGCCATTCGTAGTCTTCAATATTAACTTTTTTGGATTTTATTTTCTTTGATAAATTAAAATTTTGGTCTAGGTGAAGAATAGTTACATCTAGCAATTCTTTACCTTCAGGCTTAGCTGCAGATATAATTCTACTTCCGTTTTCAAGATTTTCTTTTATCCAAATACCATTTTTATAAAATGTCACTAAGTGATCTATATCTCTTGAATAATTTGACTTTGTTTTTTCATAATATTTTGACATCGAAGCAGTTATCGGATTAACAAAAAAAAGTATCACCCAACCTATTAAAAAAGAAGTTAGAGCTAAAATAAAAAAAATCTTTACATTTGAGCATCCAAATACTTTCAAAGTTAATAGGTCTTTATTATTTCTTATTTTCAACATAAACCACATGCTAGATATGAATATTACAAAAGGTAAAAGTTTTAATAGAATACTTGGTATTATGATTGAAGTTAATATTATTGGAGTTAAAATACTCACATTAAGATTTTTAAAAAATTCAACTTCTTCAAATAAATTGAGAATAATTCCAAATCCATAAAAAATTCCAATAATATAGAAAAAAGTTTTTAAAAAATTTATAAATAGATAATTGTATAAAATTTTGTTCATTTTATTTTTAATTCTTTAGAAAATTGATAAATTAGAGAGCTGTAAATTAAGACGGATAAAATAACTGGTAATCCTAAAAAAGAGACTCTTAAAATAAAATTTAAACCTGTATACCTTACTGCCAATTCAGTAAATAGTAGCAACAAAAATGAATAACCAAAAATAGAAAGCTTATTAAAGTATTTACTTTTAGATTTTATTAATAAAAAAGAACAAATTAAAGAAATTAAAGGAATATAAAAAGGTAAGACTAATCTTCTGTTTAAAATAGGATATAATTCTTTTTTAAAGTCGCCTGAACAAACTCGTGGAAGAAAAACTTCTTCTCTAAAACAACTGGCTAATTTAAATGTAGATGTTTCTTGTATTTTTGGTTGCTTTATAGTTGTGGAAGTTAAAGGAGCTAAATCTATAATTAATTCTTCAAATCTTATTATATCACTTTCCTCATTATCTTTTGTTGTGATCACTTGTCCATTAATTAAAAAAAATTTTTCTTTGTCAATAATCCCACTCTTTGCTATAACTGTAGTTTCCTGATATTTATTTTTATTAGAAGTTAATTTTTTAAAATTTGATCCAGTATCATGTAAAAAAATATTCTTTACTTCACTACCATTTTTTTGTTCTACGATAAAAGTAAAACCTTTAAAACTATCACCAAAAGTTTGTTTTTTAATTGTTGGCAAAAGAGAGTTATATTTTTCGTTGCTTAATAACTCTCTAGACTTATTTAATGCTAAAGGCGTTAAATAAGCTGAAAATAATATATGAATTGAAGTTACTAATAATGAAATTGTTAAAAAAAGATTTACAAATTTAATTTTTTTTACTCCTGATGTCCAAAGTATAATTAATTCACCTTCTTGATCATGTTTGATTATAAAAATTATAAGAGATAATAAAAAAGACAAAGGAATAAATTTTGGCGCAAACCCAAAAATATTTAGAGCAGAGTAAAAAAAGTAGGTTGAAATGGGGTATCCGCTTTCTACAATTAAATCTAAAAAACTTACTGCTCTAACCGTTAAAGCTATCAACGAAAAGCCTAGTAATATTAAAAAAAATGTTTTAAATAACTCTAATATAAAATTAAGATAAATTTTGTTTTGAAGCATAGAAAATTACCCCATAAATAATGCATCTGAATGATAAATTCAATCAATGGTTTAATTATGACTAAATTAACGTTGAATTATAAGATATTTGATCATATATACCTTTCAACCCATATTGGAGAGCAACAAGATAATTTATGTCTGTAAAAATAAACTACAATAAAAAATTACTTAGTAAAACGACCTCAAATTTAGTTTTATTTTCTAATGATAAATTTAACATAAACGGTCTAAAAAAAGATCTTTCAAATTCTGAATTTAACTATATTAGCGATTTACTAAAATCAGCTGATTTAAAAAAAAAATTACTGTTTTTTGAAATTAACTCAAAGAAAAAGATTTATTTAATATCGATTAAAAATAATTTTAAAGATTTAGACATTGAGAACTTAGGGGCTGAATTTTATGGTAGAATTAATTCTGCAAAAAGCGATGACTACTATATTATTTCTGATAGCATTATTACTAAAAATAAAAATTTTTTAGGCTATTTTCTTCATGGATTAAAACTAAAATCTTATGAATTTAAAAAGTATAAATCAAAAAAAAATCAACGAGTGATTACTTTAAATATTTGTGGAAGTAAAAATGTACCCTCAGCTAAAACTCAGCTTAAATTTAGAGCTCTAGAGGAAGGAACTTTTTACACTAGAGATTTAGTTTCTGAACCAGGTAATATTTTACATCCAGATGAATACGCAAAAAGATTAGTAAATCTTAAGAAAGACGGACTAAGAGTAAATATTTTTGATGAAAAAAAATTAAAAAAACTTGGTATGTATTCATTATTGGGTGTAGGCATGGGAAGTGTGAGAGGATCATATCTTGTAACAATGGAATGGAATGGAGCTAAAAATAATTCAAAACCTATAGCTTTTGTTGGTAAAGGAGTAACATTTGATACGGGAGGGTACTCGTTGAAACCTGCTAAGTTTATGGAGGACATGACATATGACATGGCTGGATCTGCTGCAGTAGTTGGATTAATGAAATCTTTAGCATTAAGAAAAGCAAAAATAAACGCAGTAGGAGTTGTGGGACTGGTAGAGAATATGGTAAGTGGAGTAGCTCAAAGACCAGGCGATATAGTAAAATCTTATAGTGGTAAAACAATCGAAGTATTAAACACTGATGCAGAAGGTAGATTAGTTTTAGCTGATGCATTAACTTATACTGAGAAAAAATTTAAACCAAAATTTATTATTGATTTAGCTACACTAACAGGTGCAATTATTGTTTCATTAGGCTCCGAGTACGCTGGATTATTTTCTAACGATGATAAATTATCCTCACAAATAATTAATGCTGGTGAAAAAGTTGAAGAAAAATTATGGCGAATGCCACTTCACAAAAATTACGACAAACTTATAGACTCTAAAAATGCTGATATGCAAAATATCAATTATGTTGGGGGAGCAGGCTCCACAACAGCTGCACAATTTCTACAAAGATTCATTTTAAACAAAACACCCTGGGCCCATCTTGATATTGCCGGGATGGCATTTTCTAAATATGGTGGTTCCTTGAATTCAGCAGGTGCTACAGGTTTTGGCGTGAGATTGCTTAATAAATTAATAGAGGAAAATTATGAGTAATATAGAACAAACGTTATCAATAATTAAACCAGATGCAGTCGAGCGAAATTTGATTGACGAAATTAAAAATATTTTTATTAAAAATAAATTAATAATTAAAGATAGCAAGAAAATTCAAATTTCAAAGGAAGAAGCTGCTGAGTTTTATAAAGTTCACCAATCTAAACCATTTTATAACGATTTATGCTCCTATCTTTCGTCCGGTCCTATTGTAGTTATGATTTTAGAGGGAGAGGACGCAATTATCTCAAATAGAAAAATAATGGGATCAACTAATCCAAAGGAAGCAGAAGAAAATACGATAAGAAAAATTTATGGAATATCAATTGATAAAAATTCAGTTCATGGTTCAGACTCAATTGATAATGCTAAAAAAGAAATAAAATTTTTTTTCAAAAACTAATAATTGCTAAAAATTTTAATTATTGCCTCTGGATAAGTTTTGTATTCTAGTATTTGTGTTTTGTGTTTTAATGTGTCCTCATTGTCCTTCGAATTTATATAAAAAAACTTTTTACTAATTATATCGCCATCATCTAATTTATTATTAACATAGTGAACGGTACATCCAGTTTTAATTTCTTTATCTTTTAATACTCTTTTAAAAGTATTCAGGCCCTTAAATTTAGGTAGCAAAGACGGATGAATATTGACAATTTTTTTTGGGAAGATTTTAATTAATTTATCAGAAATTATTCTCATATAACCTGCTAAACAAATAAAAGTTATACTATGTTTTTTTAAGTATAAAAAAATTTTATTCTCATAATGTTTAATTTTAGTATTTATAATCAAATAAGGAATTTTATGTATTTTTGCATAAATTATACCATATGCATTTTTATTATTGGTAATAACTAAACTTATCTTTAACGGAAAACTGTCATCTCTAGAACGAGAAATTAAATTTTTTAAATTTGTACCTTGACCTGATATAAAAACACAAGTTTTTCTTTTTACCATTTTAGAGAGTTTAATAGATTAATTTTGTTTTTTTCTTTAGATATAAAACCAATTTCATAGGGCCTATATTTTTCTGAAAAAAACTTTTTTATTTTAGAAACATTTTTTTTTGAAGATATTAAACAAAATCCTACACCACAATTGAAGGTACGCATCATTTCTTTATCAGATATATTTTTACTTTTTAACCATTTAAAAATTTTTAAAATTTTAATTTTCTTTAAATCTAAATTTAGTGTCAAATTTTCTGGTATCGATCTCAGCAGGTTTTCAATCAACCCACCACCAGTGATATGTGCAGCAGAATTTATTAGATTTTTATTAGTTAAATTTAAAATTTCTTTAGAATATATTTTTGTTGGTTTTAACAATTCATTTTTTAAATTATTGGGAATCTTATTATTTTTTAATATTGACCTAACTAAAGAAAAACCATTTGAATGAAGGCCATCAGATGGTATGGCTAAAATTATATCACCTTTTTTAACTTTGCTTTTATCTAAAATTTTTTTTTTCGATACGATGCCTACGCTAAATCCTGCTAAATCAAATTTATCCTTTGAGTAAACATCTGGCATTTCTGCAGTTTCACCGCCTATTAATTTACAATTAGACAATTTACATCCTTTAAAAATTCCGCTCAAAATTTTTTTTGTTTTATCTAATTTTAATTTTCCCACAGCAATGTAGTCTAAAAAAAATAAAGGTTTTGCACCTTGAACAATTAAGTCGTTTACACACATTGCAACTAAATCAATACCGATTGTATTAAATTTTTTATATTTATTTGCTATTTCAATTTTTGTTCCGACACCGTCTGTACAAGATACGATAACAGGGTCTTTAATTTTGCTATTGCTGATGTCGAATACTGAACCAAAACCTCCAATTTCATCTTTTAAATTATTATTTTTCGTTTTTTTGACATTTTTTTTTGATATCAAAGATATATGTTTAACCAATTTATTAGCTAATGAAATATTAACACCGCTTTTTTTATAACTATTTTCGTATTTTTTCATTTATAAATTGATAGTTTTTTATGAAATTATTTAAACAAACAATTCTTATATTAATTATTTTTTTGAAAACTGGAAATCTTTTATCTGAAAATAATTTGTTTAATGTTAATAATATTTTTATAGAAAAAAAGGACAATATTTCAAATAAGAGGCTCGCCAACCTTGCAATCCAAGAGGCATTTGACCAACTGCTTAAAAGAATTTTGTTAAAAGAGGATATTTCAAAATTATCAAACCTCAATTTATCTACTATCAGAGGATTAGTGACATACTATAATATCTCAAAAAATAATGAAGTAGAAAATAATAAATTAAATTTTAGCATTACTTTTGATAAAGATAAGTTTCATGATTTATTCTATAAAAATGGTATTTCATATTCTGATATAAATGATAAGGAATTTTATATTTTACCAATACTATTAAGCGAGGATGAAATTTTTGTTTTTTCAAACAATTTTTTTTATAAAAACTGGAATGAAACTGATGAAGATGAGCTTATAGAATTTATTCTTCCTTTAGAAAATATAGAAATAATAGAAAATGTAAATAAATCAAAAAATAATTTACTAAATCTGGACTTGAATATTTTATTTAAAGAATATTCCAGTAAAAATATAGCTACAGTTCTTATTGAAAATAGAGGCACTGGAGGAAAAAAAATTTACTTAAAGGCAAGAATACAAAATAAAATAATTTCAAAAAATCTTAATTTTAAAAAAAATGATTTAGAAAAAAATAAGTTTTACGAAAAAATAATTTTTGAGATTAAGGAGGAATTAATTAATTTAGTAAAATCGCGAAACCTAATTGATATTAGAACGCCTTCTTTTTTAAATGTAAAATTGAACTTGGATAAAAAAAACAATCTAGTTGTCTTAAGTTCGAGAATAAAAGAAATTGATTTAATAGAAGATATATTTGTTCAAGAATTTAATAAGGATTATGTTAATTTAAAAATTAAATATTTAGGAAAATTAGAGAAAATTATAAACCAGTTACAAATTGAAAATATTAGTTTACAATTAATCAATAATGAGTGGTTTATTAATACATTATAATTATGGATCAACTTACTTTTAAATTTCCTTTTACAAAAAAATATTATGAACAAGATTATTATGTTTCGAGTAATAATTTTACTGCCTCTAAATTAATTGAAATATGGCCGAATTGGCCTGGCAAATGGTTGAATATTTTCGGGGAAAGTGGATCAGGCAAAACTCATCTTTCGAAAATTCTAGATAAGAAAATAAAAAAAACTATGCTAATTGAAGCTAAAAATATTGATAATAAAATAATTGATGAACTTAATAAATTGGAATGTTTAATAGTTGATGACTTTGAAAATAATATTGAGGAAAATCTATTTTATTCAATTTTAAATCAATCCAAACAACTTGACAATTATCTTTTAATTAACTCAATCTCCTCAATTAAAAGTTTTAATTATAAATTAAAAGATTTAAGATCTAGAATTAATAGTTTTATATATATTGGTATAGAATTGCCAACCGACGATCTTTTGAAAGTAATAATAGCAAAAACTTTGTCAGATAAGCAAGTTAGCCTTAGTCCGAAATTGACAAATTTTATAATCAAAAATGTTGAAAGATCTTATAAAAAAATGTTTAAATTTCTAAGAGATGTAGATGAACTGTCTTTATCTACTGGAAAATCAATTAATATTAATCTAATAAAAAAAGTATTGAATCAATGAATAAATACAGAACACATAATTGTTCAGAGCTAAATCAGGATGACATAAATAAAACTGTTTATCTCTCTGGTTGGTTACATAGAAAAAGAGATCACGGTAATTTATTATTTATTGATCTAAGAGATCATTATGGAGTAACTCAGTGTGTTATCGAAAATAATAATGAATATTTTCCAGTCCTGGAAAAAGCAAAACCAGAGTCTGTTTTAAAGATCAGTGGAAAAGTAGTCAAAAGATCTAGCGGAACTGAAAACCTTGATTTACAAACAGGAAAAATTGAGATTTCAATTCAATCTTTAGAAATTCTTTCAGAAGCAAAAGAACTTCCTATGCCAGTATTTGGCGAACAAGATTATCCTGAGGATATAAGGTTAAAATATCGGTTTTTAGATCTAAGAAGAGACGAAATGCATAAAAATATTATTTTAAGATCAAAAGTAATATCTTTTATAAGAGCTGAAATGCTTAAGTTGGGTTTTTTAGAATATCAAACTCCAATTTTAACATCTTCAAGTCCTGAGGGAGCCAGAGACTTTCTAGTTCCAAGTAGATTAAACCCAGGTAAATTTTATGCATTACCCCAAGCTCCTCAACAATTTAAACAATTAATAATGGTTTCTGGTTTCGATAAATATTTTCAGATCGCACCATGTTTCAGAGACGAAGATGCTAGGGCAGATAGAAGCCCAGGTGAGTTTTATCAACTAGATTTAGAAATGTCTTTTGTCGAACAAGAGGATGTTTTTAATG
>MDTD01126104.1_pt1 | contig 13194 bp, 8 predicted proteins | sample 811221 | NCBI WGS metagenome assembly MDTD01 (sample SAMN05326646, study PRJNA326480) | marine metagenome | isolation source: seawater | place: Pacific Ocean: South West | collected 2011 | reverse complement strand
TCCCTTGATTAAACAATTCAGTTTCCAAAAATATTTGACCATCTGTTATTGAAATTACATTTGTTGGGATATAAGCAGACACGTCTCCAGCTTGAGTTTCAATTATTGGAAGAGCTGTAAGAGATCCACCGCCATTTTTTTCATTTAATTTTGCTGCTCTTTCTAAAAGTCTGCTGTGAAGATAGAAAACATCTCCTGGATATGCCTCTCTACCTGGTGGTCTTCTAAGTAGTAAGGACATTTGACGATATGCAACTGCCTGCTTTGAAAGATCATCGTAAATTATCAAAGCGTGCATACCATTGTCTCTAAAATATTCTCCAATAGTGCAGCCGGTGTACGGGGCTAAAAATTGTAAAGGCGCAGAGTCAGAGGCCGTAGCAGATACAACCGTTGTATATTTCATGGCGCCAGCATCCTCTAAAGTTTTTACGATTTGAGCTACTGTGGATCTTTTTTGGCCAATAGCAACGTAAACACAGTAAAGTTTTTTCTTTTCATCGTTAGACTCATTTATAGCTTTTTGATTTATAATTGTATCAACGGCAACTGCTGTCTTCCCAGTTTGTCTATCTCCTATAATTAGCTCCCTTTGACCTCTTCCTATTGGTATAAGACTATCAATTGCTTTAAGCCCTGTTTGCATTGGTTCGTTAACTGACTGTCGAGGAATTATGCCTGGAGCTTTTACTTCTACTCTTTTTCTTTGAATTTTATTGGGTAAATTACCTTTTCCATCTATTGGATTTCCTAAACCATCAACTACTCTGCCAAGCAATTCTTTGCCAACTGGTACATCTACAATTGAATTAGTACGCTTAACTGTATCACCCTCTTTAATTTGTCTATCATCACCAAAAATTACAACTCCAACATTATCGCTTTCTAAATTTAAAGCCATTCCTTTTGAACCATCATTAAATTCAACCATTTCTCCCGCTTGGACGTTATCTAGACCGTATACTCTAGCTATACCATCTCCAACTGTAAGTACTTTTCCAACTTCAGAAACCTCTGCTTTTTCTCCGAAATTTTTTATTTGTTCTTTTAATAATTTAGTTATTTCAGAAGGATTGATTTCCATTTTAATTCTCTATCATTGATTGTTTAATTTTTTTAAGTCTATTACTCACTGAGGTATCAATCAATAAACTTCCTACTTGAATTTTCACTCCACTTATTAAGCTTTTATCTACTTTATAAGTAAAATCTATATTTGATTTAATAGCTTTTGAAATTTCATTGTTAATATTTTCTTTTTCATTTTCAGCTAAGTCTTTTGATGAAACAAGTATTGCCTCAATTTTTCCTTTGCTTTTTGAGCTAAGTTTTATAAATTTTTTTAAAATGTGCTCTAAAAAATATATTCTTCTTTTTTTAATGATTAATTGTAGAAAATTATTAAATTTTTTATTAAATTTCATTATCTTTGATATTTCAAAAAAAACTTTACTCTGGATTTCTAACTGATGAGTGGGGTTTTTTAGAAAATTACTGAATTCGATATTTTTTTCACATATTTCAAGAAAAAGTAATATATTTTTTTCAACTACTTCGACTTCAGAACTTTCATTAGCTAACTCGAACAAGGCTAAAGCATAACGCTCTGATGTCTCATTTGAAAATGTTTTTACTCCGCTCAATGTCAATCCTGTTTAAGAATTACTTAAGAAATAAATGGTCCTAACACAGCTTAATAATCCCTTCAAGATGATATATTAAATTATGTGAAATTTATTGGGTCAACATCAACTGTAAGTTTAATTTTTCTCGATATTTTAAGCTTTTCCAAAACTTTAGCCAAACTTTTTTGACACATATTTTGACTATTTGAACGTATTAGCAATCTCGTCCTGAATTTTTTTTTTTTCTTAAAAATAGGAGAGTCAACCGGGCCAAGTATTTGAATATCATTTAATTCTTCAATTTTTTTTTTGATTTCTAAGGCTCCTCTATAACTATTTTCTTTTATCTCAGATGAAATAATTAGTGAGATCAGTCTGGAATATGGAGGAAGATTATTTTGTTTCCTTATTTTCAACTCATTTGTTAAAAAGTTTTCGGTATTATTTTCTAAAATATTTTTTAAAACTTGATTGTTAGGATTTATTGTTTGATAAACAATTATGGAATTTTTAGAAAATCTACCAGCCCTTCCACTTAGTTGATTATATAACTGTATATTTTTTTCAGTTGTTCTTAGGTCATATCCTTTTCCAGTAAAGTCTGCATCAACAACTACAATACAATTTAATTTTGGGAAATTGAAACCTTTGGAAATCATTTGAGTACCAACTAAAATATCAATCTTCTCTTCACTGATTTCATTTATTAGATTTTCAGATTGTTTTTTTTTACTCAAATAATCGCTAGAAAATATTTTTATATTTTTATCTGGAAAAATACTTTTCAATTCCTCAAAAACTTTTTCAACTCCTGGCCCATACAAAGAAAAATCGCATAATAGGTTTTTTTTATTACAATTTCTTTTTGTGCTATTCTTGAGTCCGCAATGATGACAAATAAGTTTATTTGATATTTTATGATAAGTTAAATGTATCGAGCAATTTGGGCATGTTTGTCTAAAACCACATCTTTTACAAATAAGAAATGGGGCATATCCTCTCCTGTTTAAAAAAAATAATATTTGATTTTTTTTATTTAGATACTCTTTTACTATTTCAAGAGTATCATTTGAAATGGATTTTTTGTTAAGATTTTGTAAATTTAAATTTATTACTTTCGTTTTTGGTAAAGGAAAATTTTCATATCTTTTTTTTAATTCAATTTTTTTATACTTTTTTATTTTTATATTGTTGAAAGTTTCTAGTGAAGGAACGGAAGTTATTAAATGTATCGGAATATTTTCAATATGTGCTCTTGAGATCGCCATATCTCTTGCATTATAAATTACACTTTCCTCTTGTTTATAAGAAGCGTCATGTTCCTCATCTACGATAATTAGTCCTAAATTCTTAAAGGGAAGAAATAAAGAGGACCTTGCTCCTAAAACTATTTTAATTTTATTATCAGCAACAGATTGCCATATTTCTTTTTTTTTATTTATACTTATTTTCGAGTGCCAAATAGAGGGCTCATATCCAAAAAATAATTTAAATCTATTTTTAAATTGTGTTGTGAGAAATATTTCAGGAATTAATATTAGTGCTTGTTTTTTTTCTTCAACTAATTTTTTTATTCTTTTAAAATAGACAATTGTTTTGCCTGATCCAGTAGTACCAAGCAAAACAGACACACTAAATTTATTTCCTAGGTTGATAAGATTATTTAAGGCATTTTTTTGCTCTATATTAAGAATATAATTTGTAACTCGAATTTTATTTTTAATTAATAATTTTTTCTTCACTTTGTCAAAATTTTTTAGGTTTCCAAGACACATCTTCAATATCATACCTCTAGGAACAAGATTATAAATAGAAAACCAATTAATAAATTTAATCATTTTTTTGTTAAAACTTATTTGGGTAGCTTTTTTTTCAATTGATTTAAGCTTTATTTTTTTTTCTGTGCTTCTTATTTTATCCCATACAACACCAATTTCTTTTTTGTTTCCAAAAGGAACGATTACTATATCTCCTACATTGAGGTTTTTAATTTTTTGTGGATTATAAAAGTATGTGAAAGGATGATTAAATAATTTAGGTATTAACACAGGTACTTGCATAAACAAATTTTAATAAATTTTTTAAAAATTAAAAATGAATTGGTCTTTTATCAACAGCTAATGCGGCTTCTTTAATTGCTTCAGTATGAGTTGGGTGTGCATGACAAGTCCTTGCTATATCTTCAGCGCTAGCTCCAAATTCCATTGCCAAAGCCATTTCAGCAATCATATCCCCGCAGTGTGGTCCTATAATATGTACTCCGAGGACGCGGTCAGATTTACTATCTGCTAGTATTTTTACAAATCCCTCGGTTTCATTATTAACTTTCGCTCTTGAATTTGCTAAAAATGGGAATTTCCCAATTTTATAAGAAACACTGTCTTTTTTTAATTGTTCCTCTGATTTTCCTACATAAGCAACTTCTGGTGAAGTATAAATTACTCCGGGAATAACATCATAGTTAACATGTCCTGATTGTCCGGCGAGTAATTCCGCTACTGCAATTCCCTCTTCCTCTGCTTTATGAGCTAACATCGGTCCATCTATAACGTCACCAATAGCATATATGTTATTTACGTTTGTTTGAAATTTTTTATTTACCTTTACTCGACCTTTCTCATCTTTCTTAATACCAATTTTGCTTAAATTAAGTCCCTCGGTATACGGTTTTCTACCTACTGCAATTAAAGTTTTATTGGCTAGAACTACTTCTTTAATTTTTTTTTCATTACTTTCATATTCGATTTTTACCTCAGAACCTTGATCTAAGATTGAAATAACTTTTGAATTCAATAAAAATTTAATTCCTTGCTTGGTTAGTATTTTCTGAAACTCGTTAGAAATTTCTCTATCCATACCAGGGGTTATATAGGGAAGATTTTCAATTACTGTTACCTCCGATCCCAACCTTTTCCAAACTGATCCCATTTCTAATCCAATATAACCTCCTCCTATAACTACTAAAGACTTAGGAACTGAGCTAAGAGATAATGCTGCAGTAGAGGAAATTATATTTTTTTCATTAATTTTTACCCCAGGTAAAGTTGAAGCAGACGATCCTGTAGCAATGACAATATTTTTTGTTTTATAAGATGTTTTTTTTCCTTCATTGTAAACAATCACATCTGATGGTGAAAATATTACTCCCTTGCCCTTAAGATAAGTTACTTTATTTTTTTTAAATAAAAACTCCACGCCTTTTGTTAAAACTTGAACAGATTTATTTTTACTATTCATCATTTTTTCAATATTAAGTTTTATGTCAGAAATTTCTATACCTTGGTTAAAAAAGTTTTTTTTCGCTTTATGATAATTTTCTGAAAGATTTAATAAACTTTTAGATGGGATACAACCTACATTAAGACAGGTTCCGCCGAGTGTACCTCTGCTTTCAACACATGCAGTTTTTAAACCTAGTTGAGCGGCTCTAATAGCACACACATACCCGCCAGGTCCGCCTCCTATTACGATTAAATCAAAATTATCACTCATGATTTAAAGATTTAAAAAAAGTCTCTTAGGTTGCTCTAAAGAGTCCTTGACTATTTTTAAAAATGAAACTGCTTCCTTTCCATCTATTATTCTATGATCGTAAGACAATGCTAAATACATTACCGGTCTTACTTTAATCTCTCCTTCTTCTACAATAGGTCGCTCTACTATGTTGTGCATTCCTAAAACTGCTGATTGCGGAGGGTTTAAAATTGGAGTGGACAACATTGAGCCATAAATCCCACCATTAGTAATAGTAAATGTGCCTCCCTGTAAATCGTCAATTGTAATTTTTCCGCTTTTAGCTTTTTCTCCAAGCGAACTTATATTTTTTTCAATATCAGCAAATGATAGTTCATCTGAATTTCGAACTACTGGAACTACTAAGCCCTTGTCAGTTCCTACAGCTATACTAATGTTATAGTAATTTTTATAAACGATTTCATCACCTTGAATTTCGGCATTAATTGCAGGATAATTTTTTAAACCAATTATACATGCTTTTACAAAAAAGGACATAAATCCTAACTTTACTGAAAATTTCTTTTGAAACTGTTCCTTATATTCGTTTCTCATTTTTATAACTTCATGCATATTCACTTCATTAAATGTCGTGAGCATCGCTGCATTTTCTTGAGCCTCTTTTAATCTTTTGGCAATAGTGAGTCTAAGTCTTGTCATTTTAATTCTCTCTTCTGGTCCATGAGCAATTTTTCTCTCAGATGGTGCAGGTTTGACTCCCATTAAGCTCATTACGTCTTCTTTTAAAACCAAACCGTTTTTACCTGTTCCTTTAATTGATTGAATATCTATTTTTTTATCAGACGCAATTTTTCTTGCTGCAGGTGAAACTCTTACGTCTTTTTTTATAACGTCTTTTTCTTTGTTTTCAATTTCTTCATGTACGTTATTTAATACTAGAGGTTCTTCATTTAATACTAGTGGTTCATCATCAAAAACTTTTTGGTTAGTAGTTTCCTCTAATACTAATGGTTCAATTAATTGTTTTTTTTCTGAACTAGTAGGTTTCGATTTATTTATAACTTTTGTGGACTTGATTTTGTCAGATTTTGGAGGTGAATATTTTTTTTCTTCAGTTTCATTATCTTTAATATTAGTTGATTTGGATAGAGAAATAGATCCAAGCATTGCTCCAACGTTTACTGTTTCCCCCTCTTTCACAGAAATTTTCTCTAATATTCCATTAGATGGAGATGGAACTTCAACATTTACTTTGTCTGTCTCTAATTCAACTACCGGTTCATCTGAGGCAACTTTGTCTCCTTTATTCTTGAGCCATTTAGCTACTGTTGCTTCAGTTACAGACTCTCCTAAAGTGGGTACAACTATTTTTTCTGACATTAGTTCGATTTCCTAACTACCTTTTCTAATATTTTTTTTTGTTCTGCAAGATGTTTATTAAAATTTCCAGTCGCAGTTGTGGATGAGGCATTTCTTCCAACGTAATTTACCTCCATATTTGCAAAATCAATTATTTTTAGGGTTCTATTAATATAATTCCTTACTGTGTTCCACGCGCCCATATTTTTTGGTTCTTCTTGACACCAAATAAATTCTGCATTTTGATATCTTTTTAAGATTTTTGCTAAAGTTTTTGCAGGAAAGGGATACAATTGTTCTATTCTAACAAATACTATTTTAGCATTTTTTGATTTTTCTCTAGCTTCTAGTAAATCAAAATAAATTTTACCAGAGCAAATTACGACCTTTTCGATATCTCTATCATTCTTTAATCTTATCGTCTTTGAATTTTCTAAGTATGCGTGGTCTTCAAGAACTCTATGAAAACTATTCTTTTTTGATAAATCGTCTATTGTAGAAACACATCTTTTATTTCTTAATAGAGATTTTGGCGTCATAACAATTAAGGGTTTTCTAAATGCTCTATGCATTTGTCTTCTTAATGCATGAAAATAATTTGCGGGTGTTGTGCAATTTACTACTTGTATATTTTCCCCAGCACACATCTGTAAAAATCTCTCTAATCTGGCAGAGGAGTGTTCTGGTCCTTGACCCTCGTATCCATGAGGTAGCAATAGAACCAAACCACTCGCTCGTCCCCATTTAGACTCTCCTGAAGTAATAAATTGATCTATAATTATTTGAGCTCCATTGGCAAAATCTCCAAACTGAGCTTCCCAAAGCACTAAGGTCTCTGGCTCTGATAAAGAATAGCCAAATTCAAAACCTAGCACTGCTAACTCTGATAGCAAACTATCAATAATTTCAAATTTTTTTTGTTTTTTTCCTAAATTATTTAAAGGAATGTATCTTTCGTGATTTTCTTGGTTTCTTAATACAGAATGTCTTTGGCTGAATGTCCCTCTTGCTGAGTCTTGTCCAGATAATCTTACTGAAAAACCATCAATTAATAACGTACCAAAAGCTAATGACTCCGCAGTGGACCAGTCAATGGGTGCACTTTCTGTAAACATTTTTTGTTTCTGTTCTAATATTTTTATTAAAGTTTTGTGGATACTGAAATCTTTAGGTATTTCAGATATTTTTTTTCCTACTTCAATTATTGTTTTTTTATCCACCCCACTTAAACCTCTTTTGTCCTTACCTAAGCCTGGTTTAAATCTGGACCAAACACCATCAAACCATTTCAGTTCAGATTTGTAATTTTTTGAAGAATTGAATTCGTTTTCAAGAAATTTTTTAAATTCTTGTTTTTTTTGATTTATTTTATTTTCGTCAATTAAGCCTTCTAATGAAATTTTTTTACTATAAATGCTCAAAGTTGTCGGATGAGATCTTATTTTTTTGTACATTATTGGTTGAGTAAAGGATGGTTCGTCACCTTCGTTATGTCCAAACCTTCTGTAACAAACCATGTCGATTACGACATCTCGATTAAATTTCTGCCTATATTCAGTAGCAATTTTTGCACAGTGCACTACTGCTTCTGGATCATCTCCATTTACATGAAATATAGGAGCTTGAGATAATTTAGCAACATCAGATGGATATGGGGAAGATCTGGCAAACCTCGGAGCTGTTGTAAAACCAATTTGATTATTTACTATTAAATGTATAGTTCCTCCAATGTTATGACCTGGTAATCCAGACATAGCAAAACATTCAGCAACAACTCCTTGACCTGCGAATGCTGCATCACCATGAATTAAAACTGGTACAACAGATTTACGACTTGGGTCTTTATGAAAAAATTGCTTCGCTCGAACTTGACCTAAAACTACAGGGTTTACTGCCTCTAAATGGGATGGATTATCAGTTAAACTTATATGTACGACATTCCCATCAAATTCTCTGTTTGAAGAAGCTCCCAAATGATACTTTACATCTCCCTCGAAATCTTCTTTAGCAGAAATACCCTTGCCAAAAAATTCACTAAAAATCGCTTGATAAGATTTTCCCATTACATTAGCCAGCACATTGAGTCTTCCTCTATGAGGCATACCAATCTTAATTTCCTTAACTCCCAAGTTTCCACCTCTTTTAATTATTTGTTCTAAGGCAGGTATCAATGACTCTCCACCGTCTAAACCAAATCTTTTTGTACCCACAAATTTTACCTGTAAATATTTTTCAAAACCCTCGGCTTCAATAATTTTATTTAAAATAGCTTTTTTTCCATTGTCAGTAAAATTAACCTCTTTTTGTTGGCCTTCAATTCTGTTACGAACCCAGGCTTTTTCATCTGGGTCACTCATGTGCATAAACTCATAACCAATCGTTGAGCAATAATTTTTTTTAAGTATTTTGAGAATTTCGTTTAGACTGGCATATTGAAGGCCTAAAACACCATCTAGGAATATTTTTCTATTATAATCTTTTTTTTCAAAACCGTAGGATTCAGGTTTTAACTCTGGATGTTCTTCTTTTTTTTGTAAATTTAAAGGATCTAAATTTGCTATTAAATGACCTCTTATTCTATAAGCTCTAATAAGCATAATTGCTCTCACAGAGTCTTTGGATGCTTGCTTAGATGAACTTAAATCAGATATATCTTCAGCTTTTTGATTATCAAAGTTTTTTTTGCTTAAGGAAATATTAATTTTTTTAGGACTCCAACTTGGACCTTTGATATCTCTTATAATATTTTGAGAGTCCTCTTTTAGGCCATCGAAAAATTCAATCCAATCTTTTGGTAATAGTTTTGGATTTTGAAGATATAAAGAATAATATTCCTCAATATAGTCACTATTAACCCCAGTTAAAAAAGAAGTTTTTTTATATGTTTGATTGCTCTTATCAACTGACATCTTTTATTGATAATATCACAAATATTCTAAAATCAAGCTTTAAGTTTTTCGTAAAGTGTTCTTCCTATATCTGCTGGAGATTTTGAAATTGTTATTCCTGCTGATTTCATCGTTTCAATCTTGTCATTTGCGCCACCTTTACCCCCGGATATTATCGCGCCTGCGTGCCCCATTCTTCGGCCAGGCGGAGCAGTAAGGCCTGCCACAAACCCAACCATTGGCTTTTTAATCTTGGATTTTTTAATAAATTCTGAGGCTTCTTCTTCTGCAGAGCCACCAATTTCCCCTATCATAACTATAGATTTAGTATCTTCATCTTTCAAAAAAAGCTCAAGACAATCAATAAAATTTGTTCCATTTATAGGATCACCTCCAATACCAATACATGTAGACTGACCTAGTCCGTTTGATGAAGTTTGAGCAACAGCTTCATATGTTAACGTGCCTGATCTTGACACAATACCCACTGATCCTTTTTTGTGAATACTTCCTGGCATAATACCGATTTTACATTCATTTGGTGTAATTACTCCTGGACAATTAGGACCGACTAATCTGGTTTTACTTTGTTTTAATATTTTTTTAATTTTGATCATATCGATAATAGGAATACCTTCGGTTATACAAACTACTAATTCTATTTTAGACTCTATAGCTTCTATTATTGCGGATGCTGCAAACTTAGGAGGGACATATATCATTGAAGCTGTTGCATTAGTTTTTTCTTTTGCTTCAGCCACTGAGTTAAAAACTGGTAAGCCCAGATGTTTTTGCCCTCCCTTTTTAGGAGTTACACCTCCTACTAATTGTGTACCATACTTTAAAGCCTGTTCTGAATGAAAAGTACCATGAGCTCCAGTAAATCCTTGACAAATAACTTTTGTATTTTTATTGATTAATATTGACATTTATTTAATCGCTTCCACTATTTTTTTTGCAGCATCATTCAAATCTAAGGCAGATAAAATTTTTAAATCAGAATCTTCTAAAATTTTTTTTCCTTCTTCAAAATTAGTTCCGGCAAGTCTTACAACCAGTGGAACGTTTAATTTTGTTTCTTTTGCTGCTTCGACTACTCCCTGAGCAAGAACATCACATCTCATAATTCCACCAAAAATATTTATCAGTATCCCTCTGACATTTTTATCAGAAAGTATAAGCTTAAAAGCTGCTGATACCTTTTCTTTCGATGCTCCGCCCCCTACATCTAAAAAATTTGCAGGTGCCTTACCATAAAGTTTTATTATGTCCATAGTTGCCATAGCTAACCCAGCACCATTAACCATGCAACCTATACTTCCGTCTAATTTGATATATGCCAAATCGAATTTACTTGCTTCTATTTCCTTCGGATCTTCTTCATTTAAATCCCTTAACTTTAATATTTCAGGTCTCCTAAAAAGTGCGTTATCGTCAAAATTTATTTTAGCATCCAAACAAATTATTTTCCCACTTTTTGTAATTATTAACGGATTTATTTCAATTAGGTTAGCGTCTCTCTCAATTAAAAGTTTATATAATGATCTTATTAAATCAGAACCATCTTTTTTTTGGTTTTTGTTAAATGAGAATGGTTTAATTATTTTTTCAATATCAACCTCCTTAATTTTATCAGATAAATCAATTTTTGTTGTAATTATTTTTTCTGGATTTTTTGCTGCTACTTCTTCAATATCCATCCCCCCGGCTTTACTGCTTATAAAAGCAATTTTTGATGTTTGTCTGTCTATTAAACAAGATAAGTAATATTCGCTCTCTATATCTGAAGCTTCCTCAATATAAAGCCTTTTGACCTCTTTGCCGTTAGGACCGGTTTGTGGGGTAATTAATTTTTTTCCAAAAAGATTTTGAGCTTCTTTTTTTAATTCTTGTAAATTCTTCGCTAATTTTATACCGCCAGCTTTGCCTCTTCCCCCAGCATGAATTTGTGCTTTAACAACAAAAGTTTTTGATTTTAATTTTGATATTTTTTCATCTATTTTATTTAAATTATAAATTACTACCCCTTTTGAAACTGGAGCTCCAAATTCCTTTAATAATTCTTTGGCTTGGTGTTCGTGAATATTCATTCTTAAATGGCTTTATACTTTAATTGTTTAAATTTTTGTAGTAAATTTTTATTCTATTTTAATGATCAGAGATAATATTAACATTTTTAAAAATTTAACATACTTATTCTTTTTTTTATTCTTTTTAACAGGGGTGTTAACTTTTAAGGATTATGGCATTTCAATCGACGAAGAGTTCCAAAGATCCTCTGGCTTATATTGGTTAAGCTATATTTTAAATTTTACACCATTTGATCAATTTGCTAATGAAGTTTTCCAGAAATTTCAACAATCAAAAGGTTTTACGATTTCTGATGCAGAATTTCATAAATATTATGGTGTCATTTTTGATTTACCAGCAGCTTTTTTAGAAATAATGTTTAAGATTGATGATCCAAGAGATTACTTCTATTTGAAACATTTTTTAACTTTTTCTCTATTTTTTATTGGATCAATATTTTTTTATAAATTATTAATAAACAGATTTTCAAGTAATTTAATTGCTTTAGTTGGAACTATTTTTTTTGTTCTTTCTCCAAGGATTTATGGAAATAGTTTCTACAATCCTAAGGATATAATTTTCTTATCAATTCTCTCCATAGCCATATATTTCTGTTTTAAGGTTATTGACAAAAGTACCTATAAAAATTTTTTTATATTCTCTATTTTCTGTGCACTTGCTGCTTCACAAAGAATGTGGGGTATATTTTTACCCATTTCTTTTTTGGGTTTTTATCTTTTAAGTGTTCTTTCAAAAAAAAGAGAGGTAGAACAAATTCCAGGTATCGTTTTATTTTGTTTTTCTTTTTTCTTTTTTCTTATAGTTTTTTGGCCTTATTTGTGGAGTGGTCCAATATTTAATTTTATAGAGGCTTTTAAATATTTCTCTTACCATAGCACATTAGATAAAATCCAAATTCTTTTCAACGGCGATTACATTAGGGCTAAATATGTACCTTACAGTTACATTCCTCTTTGGATTTTAATAACTACACCCATCTTATATATTTTTCTATTTATTTTTGGATATATAAACATTTTTAAAAGATTTTTTTTGAAATTTTTAAATATTCGTGAAAATAAAATTTATAATGACCTATGGAGAGGATCCAATGAAAAAAAAGATTTATTTATTATATTTAATTTTTCATTTATTTTATTTTATTTGATGTTTTTCAATATAAGTATCTTTACTGGTTGGAGACACTTATATTTTATGAATATTTTTATTGTATATATTGCATGTTATGCTTTTTATATTATTTCTATCAAATTAAAAAAAAAATTCCAAAAAAAATTATTTTTAAGTTTTATTTTTATATATTTTTTTTTCGTAGCCTATAAGATGTTTATATATCATCCTTTCCAAAATATTTTTTTTAATTCAGTCTTTAATAAAATAACCGGAAATATTCACACAAAATTTGAAATCGATTATTGGGGTTTATCAGGTAAAAATTTTCTAGAAAAAATATTATCCTTAGAGAGAAAAAAAACATCGATTAATGTTGCTTCAGCGTCTTTTGTGCCCTTGGAAAGAAGCAAAAAATTATTATCATCAAAAGATAGAGATAAGATCAAAATTGTTGGACAAGAATATGATAAGGCTGATTATATTTTTTTAAATTTTACCTCTGAGGTGAACAAAAATTTTAATGATAAATATAAAATACCGCCTAATTTCGAAAAAATTAGCTCATTAGTAATAGACAATATTGTAGTCTATGAAGTATATAAAAATAATAAATGAAAATATTTATTTACAAAAGCCTATTTGTA
>MDTD01086964.1_pt1 | contig 13195 bp, 9 predicted proteins | sample 811221 | NCBI WGS metagenome assembly MDTD01 (sample SAMN05326646, study PRJNA326480) | marine metagenome | isolation source: seawater | place: Pacific Ocean: South West | collected 2011 | reverse complement strand
TGAACTTTGGCATAATCATAAAAATTATGAAAACAAAGTATATGTTTTACCAAAAAAATTAGATGAAAAAGTTGCTATGTTACATTTAAAAAAAGTTGGTGCAAAATTAACTGGTTTAAATGAAAAACAAGCTGAATATATAGGTGTTAGTAAAACTGGGCCGTTCAAAGACGATACTTATAGATACTAATATATATTTAGATACTAAGTGAATTCCACGATGTAAAATTTTTTTATTGTGAGAATAATAGTTTATGTCAAAAAAAATTGTTTATTCCACCGTTGTTGGAAGCTATCCTCAACCAAAGTGGTTAGTAAATAGAGATTTGTTAAAGAAAAGAGTGCCTTTTAGAATTTTATCAGAAAAATATTGGAACATTGAAAAAAATAAAATTAAAGAAGCTCAAGACAAAGCAACATTTGAAGTTATAAAGGATCAAGAAAAAGCTGGCATCGATATTATTTCAGATGGAGAAATAAGAAGAGAAAGTTATTCTGCAGTATTATCAAATTCTTTAGGTGGAATTGATTATGCTAATCCAGGTGAAGCATTAGAAAGAAGTGGTCATAAAAATTTAGTTCCAAGGGTTGTAGGTCCAATTACTTGGAGTAAATCAGTAGAGTTAGAAAATATTAAGTTTCTTAAAGCTAATACAAAAAAAAGAACTAAAATTACAATTCCAGGTCCTTTTACAATGGCTCAGCAAGCACAGGATGAATATTATGGTAATGAAAAGAAAATGACTTTTGATTATGCAAAAGCAGTTAATAAAGAGATTATATCTTTATTTAACGCAGGTGTTGATTATGTTCAGTTAGATGAGCCATATATGGAAGCAAGATATGAAAAGGCTAGTGATTTTGGAATAGAGGCATTAGAAATAGCGCTTGATGGTGTAGTAGGAAAAACTATTTTACATATTTGTTTTGGATATGGACATTTTATAAAAGACAAATCATCTAAATATAATTTTTTAGGTGAGTTAAATGAGTCATCTATTGATTGTATTTCAATAGAAGGAGCTCAACCAAATTTAGATTTATCAGCTTTAAAAAAAATAAACTCAAAAAAAATTATGCTTGGGGTAATAAATTTAGCTGAGGACAAAATAGAAAATGAAAATGATATAGTTAATAGAGCTATAGAGGCCTTTAAATATATAGAGCCAAATAAATTACTTCTTGCTCCAGATTGTGGTATGAAATATCTTGAACGTGAAATTGCTTTTAATAAACTTAAGGTACTTGCTAAAGCTACCAAAATATTAAATCAAAAAATTTAATTATTTACCTCTAATTTTTTGTAGATAAGAATCTATGCCTATTGCAAATATTAGAAATAATCCCCCAACTGCATTTTGGGTATAGTGAGGCATATTCATAATAATCATTGCATTTTTTAAAACACCAATAACTAGGATCCCCAATACTATACCATAAATTGAGCCAACACCTCCAAAAAAACTAACACCCCCGACTACTGCAATTGTAATAACATCATATAAATATGAAACATTAAATACTGCAGACAATCCTCCTACAGAAGAAACATTTATTACTCCTGATACTCCAGCACAAAAACCACATATGCTATAAGCTATAATTTGAGTTCTTTTTACATGTATTCCTGCAACATGTGCAGCCTTTGGGTTAGCCCCTGAAGCATAAAGAGCTTTACCATACTTAGAATGGTTTAATATTATGTAAGATAGCAAAATAATAAAAATAAATATGTATATTGAAAAAGGTAGTCCATAAATACTTCCTTGACCAATAAATAAAAAACTTGTGTACTCTACAGGAATTTCCATCCATGTTTCCATTACATAAAGAACTCCAATTGCTCTTATTATAAATGAATTTGCGATAGTTCCAATCAATGGTGATACTCCTGATAATACAACAATCGAGCCATTGATTATTCCAATAATTGCTCCAACCATAGGTCCAGCTATAGCAGCAAAATAAGGATTAGGATTATCTCCCATCATAAGTCTTGCTGCTACTGAACCAGTGAAAAGCATTGTTGCAGCAAAGGATAAATCAAAGCCACCACTTATCATAACAAATGATAATCCAATAGCCATAATCCCAGCTAAAACTGAAGATTGTAGAATTAATGACCAATTATTTGCAGTTAAAAAATTTGGAAAATTAATTCCAACTGCAACACATAGAAAAAGAAGTATTAATAAAAGAGCATTTGATTTTCCCCAATCTAAAAAATTTATACTAATGTTATTTGTAAAAGAGTTCATTTAATTTAACGCAGAAGCCATTATCTTTTCTTGTGAAGTATCTTTTGTTGAAACATTTTCAACAATACTTCCATTTTTCATAACAATTACTCTACTTGAAATAGCTAAAATTTCAGGCAGATAACTTGAAATTACTATAATAGATTTACCTTGTTTTACGAGTTCTCTAATAATATTATGAATAGATTCAATAGAGCCTACATCTACACCTTTAGTCGGCTCATCAAATATTATTATATTTGGATTAATATTTACTATTCTAGCTATTAGTGCCTTTTGTTGATTTCCACCACTCAATGTTTGTATTTTTGATTTTATATTAGGTATCACAATTTCAAATTTTTTAATCAAATCATTTGATATATTTGTCTGATTTTTAATATTAACGATTCCTATTAAATTACATATTTTAGCTAAGCTTGAGATCGTTAAATTAACTAAAATATCTAGTTGTAAAAAAAGACCATCTTCTTTTCTATTTTCTGAAAGGTATGCAATACCATTTTTAATAGCTTTATGAGGGGAATTAATTTTAATCTTCTTCCCATTCACATATATATTACCTGATTTAGTTTTTTCTAATCCATAAATTACATTTGCAAGTTCACTTCTCCCGGATCCAACAAGGCCTGCAAAACCTAAAATTTCACCCTTGTATAAAGAAAAATTAATATTTTTTAGAACTTGATTTAAAGAAATATTTTCTACTTTTAAAACTTCTTCATTATTAAATTTCTCATGAGATAAAGCATTTTTATCACTTATTTCTCTTCCTACCATAAGCTGTACAAGTTGATTTTTATTTAAATCCTTTGATTTTTTACAGGCAATAATTGATCCGTCTCTTAAAACTGTAATATTTTCAGCAATTTCCAAAGCTTCATCCAATGCATGTGAAATATAAATTACACTTACACCAGTTTTTGCAATATCTCTTATAACACTATGTAAATTTTTTGATTCTTTTGAACTAAGTGCAGCCGTAGGCTCATCCATAATCATAATTTTTGCTTTTTTGTTCATGGCCTTAGCTATTTCTACCATTTGCATCTGAGCTCCAGATAAATTTTTTGCTTTTAATAAAACATCAATTTCGAAGTTTAATTTATTAAGAATTTCTTTTGATTTTTTTATAGTGGTAGATGAGTTTGAAATAAATTCACCCTGTCCTAAAAAAATATTTTCAGCAACTGTTAGTTCAGGCACCAAGTTAGACTCTTGGTACATCATGCTAATACCATTTTCTTGAGCATTTCTTGGATCAGAAAAATTTTTTCTTTCTCCATCTATATAAATATTTCCATCATCTGGTCTGTAAACGCCAGATAAAGTCATACATAATGTGGATTTTCCTGAACCGTTCTCACCAACTAAAGCATGTACTTCACCTTTTTTAATTTTTATATTTGCTTTGTTAACAGCTACAACACCAGGAAATGTTTTAGTAATATTTTCTAAACTAAGCCTATATTCCATTTATTTTTTTCCAAAAAAATTTTTAAGCAAATGCATATCCGCAAATTTCCACTTATTGGAATTTTGACTTTTTATATTATGTAAATATTTATCTGTAAAAAGAGCAAAAAGAAGAAAAATTGCTATAATTATATCCTGTATATCTCTATCGACTGCCATCATTACCATTCCATTATTTAAAATAGCTATAAGAGCTATTCCTAAAATTGTTCCCCAAATATTACCTATTCCACCTGCAATACTTGTACCACCCAGTATAACAGCAATTAGAACCTGGAATTCAAGATATTGACCAGTTTGGTATGTAACAGAATCTAATCTAGATGCTAAAAATATTCCTGCTATCGCAGAGCATATGCCTACTAAAGCAAACACACCAATCTCAATAATTTTAACTCTTATCCCCGCTCTTAAAGCTGATTGAAAATTACCACCTATTGCATAAATTGACGTACCAATTTTTGTAAAGTTTAAAGTTAGAAAAACTAAAATGAAGATTATTAACATAACAAACAGTGACAGTGGAATTATTCCAAATAAGTCACCATTGCCAATAAACAAAAACCCCTCATCTTCTGAAAACATAAATTGTGCGTCTCTCATCCATTTTGTAGCAGCAGCCCATTGTAAAAGGCCTCTTAACATTATTAATGTGCCTAAAGTCGCAATAAAGGATGGTATACCTACAACTGCTGATAAAATTCCATTAACTGAACCAACTATAAAACCAAAAAAAATACACACAAAAATTAATATAATCCAACTTATTTCAAAAGATTTAAAACCTAAAATCATGATCATAGCACTGACTGCCATGATTGAACCAACCGATATATCTAATCTTCCTAAAATTAATACTAATGTAACAGCAATACATATAATACCAAGTTCAGCTCCCTCTCTTGCTAAAGTCAGTAAATTAAAGCTAGTAGAAAAAAAAGGCGTATAAAAATGAAAAAATAAGTAAACTATTAATACAATTATAAACAGATTATATTTTATTAAAAAATCTTTCATATTAAAAGCTAGAGATTATCAGAAAAAATGAAAACAGACGACATATTGTCGTCTGTTTTCAATAATAATTATTTGTTAGGAAACTCTAATTGACCAGTAATATAACCTGAAGAATCACCAAAAGCTAAATTTCTAATTCTTGGATCATTCATATTATCCTTATCAATTATAAATAATGGTACATTCCAAATTTTAGGTTTATCACCATATTCCCATCCACTAGCCACAAGCATAGACATCGCATCTACAGCTCTTTTTACTTGATCTCTAGTATCCCAAGCTGCACATTTAGTGTACCAGCCTTTTTCAATACCAGTGAAGCAAACATCTGAGCCTGAGTCGATATATGTTCTCACTTTGCCAACTAATCCAGCTTCTTCAAGTGCTTGCCCCATTCCTACACACATAACATCCCAGTTACAGAATATTGCATCTACATCTGGATGTTGCTGTAATAATGTTTTAGTTACTTGTTTTGCTTTTTCAGAATCCCAATAAGCTGGTTGAACTGCTAATATTTCAATATCACTATTATTTTCTTCAAACCAATCATTAAGACCTCTATTTTCATTAACACCTGAATCTGAGTTTGGATCACCTAAAATAAAGAATACTTTACCCTTACCTCCTAAATCCTTATGCATTTCTGAAGCTAATAATCTTCCCATTTCATAAAAATTAGGTCCTACATGAGCAGCATTTTTATAACTTATACCCATATGGTAAGTTACTAAAGGTCTTCCGGTTTGTTCAAACTTTTTTGCAGCATTATTATTTGCTCCAAAATCAATTGATAACATAACAATACCTTCAATATCTGATTGCGCCGTTAGAGCAGCTATATTTGCTGATTGTTGTTTAGGATCCCATTTTGCATCAGTTTCAACAGGAGTCCATCCTAATTCTACAGCTCTATTTACTGCATTGTCTCTGAAGACTTTTTGAATGTTCATTGATTGTCTGTCAGGAAATGCAAATCCTAACTTCATTCCATCGTAATCAGAATAAGCTGGTTGTACAGGCTGATAATCATCAGCAGCATTAATTGTTTTGCTAACGAAGCTTGCAACCATTAATATTAAAAAATACTTTAATATTTTCATTTTTTACCTCCCCAAAAAATATGAATCATGATAACTTTTGAAGGATATATTACATCGTGGAAAATACTTATTATTTTTTATTTTATTTTTAATAAGTTAAATTCACTTTATAAATTATAACTAAAACAGGGAGATTTTTTGAAAAAAACAAGAAAAAATAGAAACTATTCAGATTTATTACCCTGTATTCAAGAGGTCTTTTTTAAGGATTTAGAGATGGATGAAGTTTTATTAGAAATTGTGAGTTGTTGTGGCAAAAAATTTGATGTTTCAAGATTCATGATTGGAATATTTGATGAAAACATTGAAGAGTATACATTCCAATACATGTATGAAAACGAACAAACAAAAAAAATCAATTCTGGCCCCATGACAATGAAAGGAAAGAAATTTAATCCAGGGTTCCGTGATCAATTAGACCATCAAATCTATTCATGTGAAGATACTTCAAATACTAAAAATTATGAAGTGCTTAAAGAATTTTATAATGCACATCAAATTCGCTCAAATATTTTTACTGGTATATGGCGTCAAAATACTTGGTGCGGCACAGTGGGTATGCATGAGTGTTTTAATACTAGAAAATGGAAAACTGATGAAATTAAATTATTGAAAAAAATATCTACAATCATATCATGGGTTTATGAATTCTATGATTCTAGAGAATTAATTATAATTCAAAAAGAAAAAATTGATCATCTAGAAGAAAATCTTAAAAGAGCTCTGACAATAAATAATTCTATGTTATTTAACCAAGAAGACCATAAAAATAAATTAGACAAGCTAATATCTGCGGCTGAATTAAGAGTTTTAAAATTCGTAGTTGAAGGTAATACTAATTCAGAAATTGCAAGAAAATTAAATTTAAGCAAAAGAACCGTAGAGACACATATTACTAGTATGTTGGGAAAATTAGAAATTAAAAACAGAGTACAGTTAACAAGATTAGCAATGAATTCTAATTCAATTTAATAAATTAAATTTTTATATTTGGATTAAGATGAACACATATAGCTTCTTCAGTTTCTTCTTCATAGAGTGTTTTAATAGCTTTCTCTGCATCAGTTAAACTAAATTCATGTGTTTTCATTTTACTGAAATCGAATTTACTTTCTTCCAAGATTCTTAGGGACTCTTCGTAAGCTTTGTAACCTTGAGAGTAGACTCCTTTTATATTAAGTTCTTTGAATAATATTTTGTCACTATCCAAAGATACATTTGAATTTTTACCTTTAACACCACCTAAAACAATAGTTGCTCCTATTTTGGCAACTTCTATTGCTTCAAGAATAGGTTTTGTTGCAATCGGAACAACATCAACAACAACATCCACTCCTTCTCCGTTAGTATACTCCATAACTTTTTCTACAGTATTTTCTTCATCTATATTTATAATATGATCTGCTCCAAAAGCTTTACAAAGTGATAATTTGTGCTTATCTTTTTTAAGACCAGTAACAATAATCTTTTTAGCTCCTATTTCTTTACATGCTATTACAGATGCAATGCCTCTTTGCCCTGGCCCAAGAATTAAAATGGTATCACCAATAGATGTTTTGGGCACTTGAACAGCCCAACGAACACCAGCGGCTATTGCTTGATAAATACTAGCTATTGGTAATGGTACATTTTTTGGTATTTTATGAAGCACAGTGTTCGGATGTAAATACATATATTCACTATAACCACCCCATAGTCCATGATCATGAGACATTGGCATATAACCGTATGCAGGAAGACCTTCTTGATCAAGCCATTTAATTTTTTTAGATTCAATTTTACAAAGATGATAATTACCAATCTTGCAACTAAAACAATGACCGCAAGAAATGTGAGGTTCTAAGGCAACATAATCACCTTCCTTTACTTTCCATCGATTTTTTGCATTTTCTCCAATTTCTAAAATTTGTCCTATTGGTTCATGTCCAGGAATTAGAGGATAAGTTACATAGCCAAATGAACCTTTATATTGTTCAACATCACTTCCACATAAACCACATGCCTCAACTTTTAAAATTGCTGTGTCTGAAGTAATTTTAGGCACCTCTACATAATCAGGTTCTAAATGATAATTTCCTACTTGCTTTATTACCAATGATTTCATATTTTTTCGCTTCTATAAACTAAAACAAAAAGTAATAATTCAGTAAATACCACGATGCATTATATTAAATATTTGATTATTTTTGTAATTAAAAATAATAAATATGTCATATGTCAGTTGATCCTTTTACTTTAGAAATATGTAGAAATAGGTTGGATAGTATTGTGCAAGAAATGGCAACAGCTTTAATTAAAACATCTAGCTCGCCAACAACTACTGAAACAAAAGATTTTTCTACTTCGCTTTTTGATTATAAGGGTAGGCAACTGGCTTTTTCTGGATATATTTTATATCACGCTTCTTCAAACTGGGAAGGCATACAGGCTATTATAAGAGATTACCCTCTTGATGAAATACACGAAGGTGATGTTTTTATTGCAAATGATCCCTGCTATGGAGGAGGAATTCATCCTGGCGATGTATGTATTTTTATGCCTCACTTTGTAAATGGTAAAATTGCTGGTTATTCAGCTTGCGCATCACATCAAATAGATGTTGGCGGGGGAGTGCCAGGGGGATGGAATTGTGAGGCAAGGGAAAATTTTGCTGAAGCTTTACTATTACCACCTGTAAAGGTTATGAGAAAAGGTGAAATCGATAGAAGTATGTGGATGCTTCTAATGAACAATATTCGAATGCCTGATAGAGTTGGATTGGATTTTAAAGGTCTAATTTCTTCAAATATTGTAGCAGGAAAAAGAATAAAGGAATTAGGTGATGCTTACGGTTACGACAATTTCGTAAATATGCAGGAGGAAATTCATATACTATCAGAAAAGAGTGTTAGAAATAGAATTTCTGAATTTGCAGATGGGACTTATTCTACTACTGACTGGATTGAGAATAATGGTCATGATGAAGGAGCATGGAAAATTCATTGTGAATTAAGAAAAGAAGGCGATCAACTTTTTTTTGATTATAATAAATCAGACCCACAAACAGATGGTTTTGTAAACTGTGGCCCTTCTGGCTTATCAGGTGGAGTTATGGTTAATGTTTTACAAATGATAGGTTACGATATTCCTTATAATGACGGTTTTTTAAGACCAATTCATTTTTTATCAGATGAAGGTAAGATTGTTAAAGCATCCAAACCAGCTCCAATTGGCGCAGGTCATATGAATGCGACTTTAAAAATACAAGAGGTTTCGATGGCCTCAATCAACAAAATGTTTGCAGCCAGTAAATCTCCTTGGAAAGAGAGATCTATGGGCGTTTGGGGTGATCAATGGGGTTTGCATTTATGTCACGGTTTAAATAGAGAGGGCAAGTTTGAAATATACATTAATATGGATGGTGGAGGATGTGGAGGTGCCGCTTATTCAACAAGAGATGGTATACCAGTTGCAGGATGTCCTCAACAGTGCGGAATGGATCTTCCTGATGTAGAATTTAATGAGATGAATTTTCCTTTATTTTTTCAATATAAAAAACTCAAAAAAAATTCTGGAGGACCAGGTAAATTTAGAGGAGGTCTCGGGTTAGAATATTCTTGGTCAATATATGGTGTTAAAGAAATGACTAATGTAATTTTTTATCAAAGAAGAGCTGTGCCACAAATTGGCATGTTTGGAGCACCTTTAGTATCTACCTCTAAATTTGTACATGTAAAAGATTCAGATATTTTAGATAGATTTAAAAATAAAATAACACACCCGCAAACTTTAGATGAAACTCCTGGAGAGAGATATGTTACTGCTGTAAATGACTCTGCATGCATGTTAACCGATAAAGATGTTTTTTATGTTACAAATCTAGGTGGGTCAGGATGGGGAGACCCTATAGATAGAGATTATAATTTAGTTTTAAAAGATTTTCTCGATGGATGGATTGATGAAGAGCAGGCATTAAAAGTTTATGGTGTTTATTTTGATAAAGAAAAAAAATCGGTGGATTTAAATCAATCAAATTCTCAGAGAGCTAAAATAAGAGAAAATAGATTAAAAGAAGCATCTGGAGGTTCAAAAGAATATAAACAAGGTTCAGAGGAAGCAATAGTTTTTGATCACTCTCCTTTAATCAAGGTTGGAAAATATGACGGTAAATTAATGTATCAATGTGCTTCAACAAATACTATTTTTGGTCCTGTAGAAAAAAATTGGAAAGAGCTAGTACCTGTTATTGAGAGAAGAGTTGATAAAAATTATCTTAAGGATAGAGTTTTGGATGTTGGAATTAGAGAGGATCAAGAACAATTTATTGTTAGAGAATATATTTCACCAAAAAATGGGACTCAACTTGAGGTAGAGCTAGCTTTAGAAGGTTCTCAGATTGAATATGATTCAAAACCAGCTCATTATGGAGTGTAAATAATATTATGCCTGAAAATTTTTTTGTTGGAGTAGATATTGGTGGAACTTTTACTGATGTATTTATTAGTGATGGTAAAGATTATTGGGAAGGTAAATCATCTACTACGCCAGGTAAGCTGCACGAGGGTTTATTGAATGCAATAGAAACAGCTGCAAAAGAATTATCACTCAATAAACAAGAACTTCTTAATAAAACTAATATTTTAACACATGGAAGTACAATTATTACTAATATTCTTGCGGAAATGAAAGGTGCTAAAACTGGTTTTGTTACAACTAAAGGTTTTAAAGATTTATTGAATATTGGTAGAAGTCCAAGAACAAACGACATGGATTATTTTGCTCAAAAAGACAGGCCTGAAATTGTAACAAGAGATTGTATAGCAGAAGTTGCAGAAAGAGTAGATTTTGCAGGAAATGCTTTAGTGCCTCTAGATGAAGAAGAATTAAAAAAAGAAATAAAATATCTAATTGAAGAAAAAAAATGTGAAGCTATAGCAGTCTGTTTCCTTTTTTCGTTTAAAAATAATGATCATGAACTAAAAGTTAAAGAAATAATTAATAATTTGTATCCAGATATTTATGTCTCTGTTAGTTGCGAAGTAAATCCAGTTTTTAGGGAATATGAAAGAATGATAACTACAATTTTAAATTCTTACTCTGGAAAAGGTTTTTCTAATTATATGGGTGTTTTAGAAGATAAACTCAAAAATGAAAATTTTAATGGACGTTTACTCATTACTCAATCAAATGGTGGTTCATTATCTGCAAGTGAAGCAAGATTAAAACCAGTAACATTAGCTGTATCTGGACCTGCAGGTGGAATTGTTAGTTCAAGTTATTTAGGTAAAACAATAAATGAAAAAAATTTATTAACAGCTGATATGGGAGGGACAAGCTTTGATGTATCAGTTATATTTAAAGAAGAACCAATTCAAGTAAGTAGAGCACAAATTGGAGCTTTTAATACTAATCTACCCATTTTAGATATAACAGCTATAGGCGCTGGGGGAGGCTCAATTGCGTGGATTGATAATAGAGGTATGTTAAGAGTCGGACCTCATAGTGCTGGAGCTAATCCTGGACCATCATGTTATAATCGAGGAGGAGAAGATCCTACTGTTACAGATGCTGCAGTAACTTTAGGTTTTATAGATCCTAATTATTTCTTAGGTGGGGAAATAGAGTTAAATGCAGAAAAAGCAAAAATTGCAATTGAAAAAATTGCAAAAAAAATGAACTTAAAATTAGAAGAAGCTGCTGTAGGAATTTATAGAACTATATCTGCAAATATGGGAAATGCACTTAGAAATGTAACTATTGAAAAAGGATTTGACCCTAGAGAATTTGCTCTTGTATCATACGGTGGTTGCGGACCTCTTTTCGTTGCTAATATATGCAAGGAATTGCAGATTAAATCTATATTAATTCCAGAAAACTCTTCAGTTTGGAGTGCTTTTGGCGCTTGTGTTTCTGATGTAAAAAGGGATGTATCAAATACATATTATACTGCTTTGCCCACTGATATTAATGCTCTAATAAATGCGTTTAAAGAAATAGAAAAACAAGCCTCAGATTTAGTTAAAGAAGATGGAATTGACGAAAAGGAAATAAAAATTAATTATGAGGTTGATATGAGAATTCATGGTCAAATATGGGAAATATCAGTTGGATTAGGCGAAATAGATATAAATAATCTTACAAATGAAATAATTTATGAAAATTTTAAAAAGGAATATGGTAGAAAATACGGAGAAGCTCTAGTAGGTGCAATTGAACAGTGTGATATATTAAATATTCGTATTTTAGCAGTAGGGTTAAAGCCAAAACCACCAATGGCAATTACCTCTAAATCATCTAATAAAATTGAGGATTGTATTAAAAATAAAAGAAATATTTTTATACCTGAACTATCTGAATGGAAAGAATTAGATATAATTGATGGTTCTAAGTTAGAATACGGAATGAAATTTAGTGGGCCAAAAATTATAGAGAGAAAGAATACAACAATTTATTGCCCACCTGAGTCAGAAATAGAGATAGATAAGCACCTTAATTGTTTGATGACTATTAATTAAACATTTTGATGCTTGCACTAATTTACAAAAAAAAAAAATTATTAGAATTTCAAAACATTAAAGAAGAAAAAACTAAAAAAAATTTTCTTAAGTTAGACGTTAACTATGTAAGTATATGTGGATCTGATATCTTAGGATATTTAGGTCAAAGCCCTGGAAGGACTCCGCCTTTAGTTTTAGGTCATGAATTTACTGGTAACTATAATTCAAAAAATTTTGTAGTTAATCCAATAATATCAAATAAAAATAGCACAAGTTTAAAACAATTCTCAAATTTAGATAAAGATATGCAATTACTTGGCCTACATTTAGACGGTGCTTTAAAAGAAAGAATTAATGTTCCAAAGAAAAATCTTTTATTTTTTAATCATAAAAAATATCCTTCTTATTTAATGAGCCTAACTGAACCTCTAGCATGCGCAATTAATGCAGTAAATAGTTCTAAAGTTAAACAAAATGACAATATTTTAATTTTGGGAAATGGATGTTTAGGTTTTATGATTGGACTTATTTTAAAATTAAAAAAATTTAGAAAAATTCATGTTTACGATAAATTAAAATCTAAAAGAAATTTATCAAAAAAAAATGGTTCGAAAGCTATAAATTTTAATCAGATTAAAAAAAATTCATATGGAGTAATTTTTGATTGTGTTGGATCTACATCAACTCAAAAACTATCACTCAAATCAATAAAAAATGGAGGTAAAATAGTTCTTGTCGGATATAAAGTTAATTCAAGTGGAATTGATTTTGTTGAAGTTGTAAGGAGACAATTATCAATTATAGGTATTATGGCATATAATTCTTTACAGTTTAAGGAAGCATTTAATATTATTAAAAAAAATTA
>MDTD01086723.1_pt1 | contig 13195 bp, 11 predicted proteins | sample 811221 | NCBI WGS metagenome assembly MDTD01 (sample SAMN05326646, study PRJNA326480) | marine metagenome | isolation source: seawater | place: Pacific Ocean: South West | collected 2011 | reverse complement strand
TATCCGCCAAAAATGCCATTGGAATCGAGGACGTACTCGAAGGTATCGTGACAAGCCTCCCGGCGCCCGAGGGAGACAAGACGAAGCCGCTCAAGGCCATTATCTTTGATGCGGCCTATGACCGTTATCGCGGCGTCATACTCCTGTGCCGAGTGTTCGAAGGAACGCTCAAAAAAGGGGAACGAATCCACTTCATGCACACGGATGTGGATTATGTGGTGGACGAAGTTGGCCTCAATCAACTTGAGCGCATGCCCGTATCCGCACTAGAAGCCGGTCAAGTTGGCTACGTCATCGCTGGAATCAAAACAATTCGAGATATCGCCGTTGGCGATACGATAACCCATGTTGATGCTCCGACCGAAGCGCCGGTTGAGGGCTATCGAGAAGCACGTTCTGTAGTTTTTTCCTCGATATATCCCATGTCGACGGATGGCTATGAAGACCTCACACGTGCGCTCGAAAAACTCGCCGTTAGCGACGCCTCGCTCTTTTACGAGAAGGACTCCTCGGCAGCCTTAGGATTCGGATTCCGATGTGGTTTCCTCGGGCTTCTGCATTTAGACGTGATTCAAGAACGTCTGCAGCGCGAATTCGACATGAATCTCGTTCTCTCGGCTCCAACCGTACTTTACCGAATCGAGCTCACTGATGGGTCGAAGGTCGAAGTGGATAACCCTTGCTATTGGCCGAATCCTGGTTCCATCGCAAGCGTACATGAGCCTTACATTAAGGCCTCCATTTTGATTCCAGAGAATTTCATGGGAGCCGTCATGAAACTGGTTCGAGACCATCGCGCGGCATCCACCTCCATGAACTACCTTGCAGTCGGTCGTGTCGAAGTCATTGCGGAGATGCCATTGGGCGAGGTTCTCTTCGACTTCTACGATAAACTGAAGACGATTACCCGAGGGTACGGCTCCTTTGACTACGAAGAGCTTGATTACCGGCCATCCGACATCGTCAAGGTCGACATCCTTGTGAACAAGGAACAAGTGGATGCACTCGCGTATCTTGTGCATCGGGAAAAGGCGCGTCATCGCGCGCTCCACTACTGTGAGCAGTTGGCGGAAACCATCCCCAAGCATCAGTTCAAGATTCCAATCCAAGGTGCCATCGGCGGAGATATCATCGCCCGAACGACCATCAATGCCCTTCGTAAAGATGTCACAGCGAAGTGTTATGGCGGCGACATCAGCCGTAAACGCAAGCTTCTTGAAAAGCAGAAGAAGGGTAAGAAGCGTATGAAGCTAGTCGGATCGGTAGAGATTCCTCAAGAAGCCTTTGTCGCAGTCCTTCGCACGGACAAGTAACGACTTGCTTTTAGTCTATTCGGCTTTGGCCGTATTAGGTCCCGGCGGACACGTAATTGCAGCGGCTTTCTTACGACGCCAGAGTTGCCTTGAATGCGCCGTCGGTGCTGCCTCGTAACATACGCTTGTCTCGACGTTTCCATTCGCCCCGTAGAAAAGCCATAGGCCATCCATCTTACCACCGGCCATCGTACCTTCGCTCATGGTCTGTCCGCTTGCATAGAATTGACGCCTCAGGCCATCGCTCTTGCCTGCATTATAAGCAGCTTCGTAATGAAGAGATCCGTCCTCGCGCCACCGTTTAAGTGTTCCTGTCCCGTCGTTCATTACGTACGTTCCCAGTAGCTTCCCCGTAGAACTGTACTGTTTAAACACCCCATCAAAGAGCCCGTTGACGACGCGTCCCTCCGTTTGAAGCTGTCCGTTTGGATGCCACGTCAGAACCTGTCCGTTCTTTTGTCCGTCTGCATACTCGTCTGCAGACTGCTTAACCCCGTTGACTCCATAGAGTGTGGCCAGTCCATGGCGTTTACCTCCGGACATCATTGTCCGGGACTCTAATTGGCCGTACTCCGTCCAACGGTAAGTTGGCCCTTCGTAGACGGCACCTCGTATCGTTTTACAGGCAAGTTGCAGTCCGAAATCACGGTACTTGGAATCGTGCATTGTACTTCCCTTCGGACATCGGAATGCACGAAATGCGTCGCTTGCTGAAAGACACTTTCCCTTCACCTCATAAGTGGCGTAGCGGCATTTGCTCTCAGCGCGTATCCGCAGCCCTTCAGCCTTCATAACCTTTCTCAGGACAGAGCCAAACTTTCGCAGCTTTTGGGCATCGGCGACCCAGTCGAAACGAACAAGGGTGCGTTCTTTCACCGCATCATGACGAGGGCTGGTGTCTTGGAGAAAGAAGAGACCCTCAGTCCCTTGATTGGCCTTAAAGGGCGCTGCAAATGAACGGCGAAGCCGCTGTGCTACACGAGGGGAGGATGCAATCTTGCGAGAAAGCCACAGAGTATTGTCGGGTGAGACCTGGGGCTCAATGTGGTGTTTTCCCCGCAGAAAACCGGTCACGCGGACCTTGAAGCGCTGTTCGACTACCTTACTTACACCTTCTGCTTCCGAGTCTGATAGACGTTCTATCTCCAGAATTTCACCGCGCAAGATGGTCTGGGATAACTCCACAACCTCCGGCAATCGGATGCGACTCGCACTTTCCGCATCGCCAGTGGGAACTACAAGCAATAAGGCCAATAGAATCGAGACAAACGTCACTCTCAAGGTTTCACCTCCGGGCAAGGGAGCGCTTTCGCACGCACTTGCCATTGTAGGGAAAACCCCAAAACGACTGAAATAATTCGATCTTTTTATTTTCAGTTTTTACAGCAGCAGAATTTGAAGCCAGATTGGCCACAGGACGTGCTGTTGGAGTCATCATCTATCCTAAAAGCCTTGTAGCAACTCATGTTGTGCTTCGAACACGCGCTTGAGCAGGATGTACTTCCAACAACGAGGCATGAACTCGATGAAAATGCGTTCCCTCCCCAATAGAAGTCGCCCGTGACCTCGAGGTCGCCTTTGATCTCCACCGTCCGACTTGGGTATGACTCGTTGATGCCGATTTTGTTGTTATACTGAGTGATTACCGAAGGTCCCAGGGTCGTTGCGTCTTTAAACTGGACGAGTTTCTTCGCGGTGCCACTCCCAGAGAAGCCACCACCACCGCCGTTATTTACGGTGGGTAAGTCCACGCAGACGGGCAGGCCAAAGGTACTGATGCCCGTCATAACTTGCCCTGGCGGACACGTTTTACCACTGAGCGCGAAATCCTCCCCGTTGTAGGTAGTCCCCCCAGGTCCTCCGCCTGGAAGCGGCTCACAAATACTCTTGCCTTGGGCATCAAACCCCACCACGACCTGTCCGATTTGACACTTTTGACCGGCCGATACGACACCCGAAACATCCGTTACTTCGTGGTTGTGCGCAGGAACAGAGCCACAAAACTGAGCAAAGGCTGCAAAAGGCACTGTACCTAAGGGGATTCGTTCCATCGGGGGGTCCATACCGACCTTGATCGCCAACCATAGGTCGTGCTCCTGGGATAGAAGCTCGGTTGACAAGGGAACACTAGCGCCCAAGTACACCATGAACCGCCCCTCCCATACATTCACGCTCTGAGTCTCGCTCCAGACAGCCGACGGCGCCGATTGGGAGGGGTAGAGCGTGAAATTAATCGATACCTCATCATCGATAGGTAAACCGCTGCTGTCGTTAAGTTCGCCTTGAAGGGGAACAAAGGTTGGTACTGTCGCGTAGGCACTTGTAGGAAGCCATATGCAGAGAAGTATCAGACACCCGAGATTTTTCATGGTTCATCCTTGGGGGCACTAAAGCCCAATCGGAGTCGATAAGACTCACTCTCCACCCAATCGCTGGAAGGACTGGCTGGCACCATTAGTAACAATTCGTAGTTTGGTGACGTTAATCGGGCTCCACCGACACTAACGAGACCTTTCGGGCCGTGAGGACTTGGCTGAATCCCCCTCACCCCATCCTTGGTTCCATGAAGCCCCGCATCAGAATCCGAGTCAGAATCACAAAGGCAAATGCTCCACGTCCGCGTGAAGGAATCACAGCCCTGAGAGCCGGACGACCCATTCTCGCACACGCACAACCGTGCCTCACCAGCGCGGCAAACTGCGGCGTCTGAGTCAGCCTCTTGCCCGACCATTTCAGAGCAGGACGCAAGATAACATGCCATTAAGCAGACCAGTATCAACCGAGCCATGCGTCATGGTGCCATAAGTACCCTCGTGGGCGAAAGGGACCGCACCAAAACTCTTGGCGGAATGCCCAGTTAGGACCCAATACCGGGAAAATGTTTGACCAGCTTCATCCACGCATGGCGCACCGTTTTCTTAAGTGCCTTCTTCGTCGCCGACTTTAGGAGCACCTCACGGCTTTTTGCATAAGGATGACCCTTCTCGTCACAGGGGAAGGCTTTTACTTCGACAAGGCTCTGGCCGTCAGTAAAGCGAGCACCATAGGCATGCTCCGCCTTATACACCTTGACCCGAGCACGCTTGCGCGCATCGAATAGGAAGCTATAGAAACCCATTCCCTTGGTCTTCTTCCACGTTACTTTTTCGACTTCGAAGATCGCCGAATCATCGATCTTCTTCTTGGCTGCCACCAGGTGCTTCGCCTTTAATTCCCACGTCTTTTCCTCAGAGGTTGGCGTGCACCCGGCGCAGGGACTCACCGTGACCTCCAAGAGCGTATGTGAGCCGAGCTTGGTCTTCTTCGCTGAAATAAAAGTGCCAACCGCAACCCGCCCGACCACCTTGGTGCGATCCGGCACTTTTCGGAAACCGTAGAGCTTCGTGTCTACAACGGCCTGTAAATCCACACTCGCAGCAGGGGTAGCCTCTTGGTCTGGTGTGCTCTCCTGAGCAGTCTCCACCGACGCTTCAGCCTCGGCCGCTTCCTCGTCATCGCCGCAGGCGGTAAGCGCCGTCAAGACCGATAAAACCAACAGAAGACGCACGTCTAGAGCTCCGGCTCGCTAGTGCCCACCCTTGGGTAAAGGAGTTCTACATTCAACGCCCCCGTTTGGGCGGCATCCGACACCAGAAGGTGTTCACCCACATCGATCATGGTGGCTTCGCCTTCCCATGTGATCTCGTCGATATGCCCCAGGTGTGGCCACCACGCCACGTAGGTTTGGGCAGAGGGTCCGTACTTGAGCCAGGTCACCACCGATGCGCCGCTCTGAGGCCAGGCTGTATCGGGAATACCGCCAACAACCGCACCAATCTCCTGGCCCGAGGACAGAGAGCGCGCCACGACGTAAATCTCATCGTCCTTTGCGAGGACATAGCTCACAGTATCACCGTAAAGACTGCCTGCCATCGTCGGCTCCGCGGTAGGATGAACGGGTTTACCTACGTCGTCGACTCCCAAGTTAAATACTTGCAACTGTGGCGTGCCATCCAACGATGGCTGCGGTCCGTCTAGGTCATCAGGCCAAAGTGTGTACACCACGCGGCCCATGTCCACGGACACGTGGGTCGCCGTTGCATCGGAGGGGGTGACCTGGACCATCACACCGTCTTCAAGATGACCGGCCATAACAACCGTCCGTCCGAAGTCTCCGACCTGTTGCCAAACAACCCATGGGTAATAAACGTCAACCACCTTGCCTTCGCTTGGATTAGCTTCGAACTCCGCACGTTCGTAGTCGCGTAGGTTTTCCACGACGATACGAGTCTCCTCTGCGTAAGCGAGCCAAAAACCGTGCAGCGCTGGTGACCACCGCGTCGTTGCCTCCTCACCCAGCTCTGCGGGTGACGTCGTTCGGTATGAAAACCCACCAACCAAGTCGTGGACCTGTACCTGCGGCTTGCTCCATCCCGTCTCGGTCTCGATCGGCGCTAACCAAGCCACATGGGTACAACTCACAGCAGCACCCTCGAGCGCGACATCTGCTTGGCCAAGTTGCAACTGCTCAAATTCTGGCGCGGTGATGCATCGACCTGGATCGACGCTAAGCTCTCCACCAGGTCCGATACCAACGTCCTCGCTGCAACCTGCGTACAAACCAAGGGACCCGAGGAGGAGAAATGTAACTAGGGGGCTCTTCATGGACGCCATCCTACTGGAAAGAAGGGGTTCTGGTAAAGAAAGCCCACGGGGATACGGACACTCGGGCTTGCAGAGTTGCACCCGGGTGAGGCACGCTTCGGATTGTGAGTAAGTCCTCCTTCAAATCAACCTTTGATGACCTGCCGGAGGTCCTGCCCATATTTCCGCTGACGGGCGTCTTGTTGCTCCCCACCTCACGACTTCCTTTGAACATCTTTGAGCCACGCTACCTACAGATGGTTCAGTGGGCCCTCGGACATGGACGGTTGATCGGCATGATACAGCCGAAAGGGAGCGTTAGCTCGAACGGGGAAGACGTCCCGGCCGACCTCTACCAAACGGGTTGCGCGGGCCGAATCATTTCCTTCCAGGAAACCGATGATGGGAGATTCCTCATCGTTCTCGAAGGTGTTTCCCGCTTCCACGTCAAACAAGAGGAGCCCACGCAGGACGGTTTCCGGCTGGTCACCCCAGACTGGAGCCCTTTCCGCTCAGACCTTAGTCCCGCGGAAGACACTGCAAATCGTGAGGCACTCGTCGAGTGCGTGCCGAAGTTCTTCGAGTGCAAGGGAATAACGGCAGATTGGGAATTGATCAAAGCGGCTGACGATCGCCATTTAGTGAACACCCTGGCGCTCTTCTGCCCCTTCGATCCAAGCGAAAAACAGGCGCTTCTGGAAGCAGCGAATATCGGCGAACGTGCAGACCTGCTCATCACCATGATGGAAATGGCGATGCAGGAGCGGGACGACCAGAGTCGGTCGAAGCATTGAGCCTCGATCCGCCCCGAAGGTCGGGGTAATGGTGCGTCCTACTTCGGGCCCATATCGACTTTCATGTCGAGTCCCATCTTCATGCGCTGACCTTGCGCAGAAATGACTACGCTGTTCTTTAGCTGCATGCTTCCCGTGGGCACAAGAGCCGCTAAATTCGTTTTTAACGCGCCCGAACCTTTTGCCTCATAGGACTCAAGTTGAGCGGTCATACCCTGCATTTCCGGCGTGCTGATGGTCTGCTTGTCGGCATCCTGACTCAGCGTTGTCGTCAAGTCGAGCACATCTCCGTTGCGTGCGGCCAGCGTGTAAACAATGTGCTGACGAACCTTCATTCCATCGGCACTAACGAGTTGCCGGACTTCCCAACGCGCTCCGACACCCACCGGCTCCACAGGGAGTGGGGAGGATGCCTGCTCCATTGACTGCCGCATTTGCTCCATCGTTTTTTTGATCTGTGGGTCGGTGACGCCCGTCATATCCACATTGGTATCAGTCGTGATGCCACGCGGTGTAATCCCGTAGCCTCCCTTTACTCCCGAGAATTTCTTGAGCATCTCCTGAAGTTGCGCGGCAATCATCGGGTTTCCACCAGGCTCTATTTCAGCCTTGTCGATGGAAAAGGAGAGCTTGGCGCTTCCGTCTGCTCCGATGGAATTGACCTTCGTTGTCATGCTCATGACCATCACAGGCATATCCATCTTTTGGACGCCCATACCAGGTACATCCATTTCCATTCCCATTTTCATTCGCATAACCATCGGTTCCGAATGCCCCGCCTTGAACTTGTAGCGTAGAGGTGCGCGGTTGTCCTTGGCTCCAGCTTCAAGAAGCGTAACAGTCGCCTTACCGGACGGATTTTTACCTGGTGCCGCCTCGATCGCCTTGGCAGTCACGGATACGATCTTCGATGACTGCTTTGGGGCGGGGGAAGCAACATTTTGAGTCACTGTCGCACTGGCAGGAGACACACTCTGAGCAGACGCAGACTTCTCGCTGGATTCGGCGCCGGTCGAGCTAGCTTGTTCGCCGCAACCTGCTGCACTTAGGACTAGGGACAACAAAATCGGTAGCACGTACTTCAACAGACTTCTCCTGGTAGATAGTGAGAGGGACGTACCATGGTCACTGACCACGTGGCAATAAGCGAGTCGATACGCTAGCTACAAGCCCAGTTCCTGCTCTTACTGCAGGTCTGTGACAACGCAGCCATCAGGTCCGACGAGTTGCTTCGGTGTCACACTCAGGTCACTGAATGCGAATGGAAAGGCACAATGGATGCCTCGTACCTTAGACTTTTCGGATTTTGTAATGTCTAAGAAGGAACGACCGGGTGCCAGAAAAGCAGACTCCGAAGAGGACGGCGGGTGTAAACGGCGGAGTTCTTCGTCAACCTGCTCCACAACGATGAGATACCCTGATTCTTGAGCATCCAGCTGTATGCGCACCTGGCTTGGGGAACGAGCGCTCGTGAGTTCACTGTCTGTACTTGGGGACGATGCCTTGGACATGACAAAGGGAGATAATTGTGTTCCCTGCGTGGCAGTGGAGCCCTTTTGCTGTTCCGCAGAACCAGCCGGCGAAAGTTCAACTGTGTGCTGGTCCTGACGGGCAATCCAAACCAGGACGAAGATGAGTATCAAAGCCCCGCCAACGCCCAGCAATTCGAGATTCCATCCACGGCGAAACCATGGTGTGTCGTCGGCAGGCATGGCTTGCGACTTATTGTCGGATGAGCGTGTTGGCATGTTGGAGGGACTCGAATGTACCCGCATCCGACCACCAGCCCTCGAAAAAGGTATGTCGAAGTTGTCCTCGACGAAGGTACTCTGCGTTCACGTCCGAAATCTCCATTTCGCCACGGGCGGAGGGACGAACTGTCTCGATGATATCGAAGACGGTGGCGTCGTAGAGATAAATCCCTGTAACGCAATAGTTACTTTTCGGTTCAGCCGGTTTCTCCTCAACGCTAACAATGGCACCATCGATGATTTCTGCGATGCCAAACCGATGGGGATCAGGCACTTCCTTCAACAGAACCATCGCGCCTTCGGGATGCTCTCGAAAGGCGTTAACAGGTCCTTCCAGTGTGTCTTGAAACATGTTGTCGCCTAGGATGACTGCCATTGAGTCATCGCCGACAAACCCTTTGGCTAAACGTAATGCCTGTGCAATTCCTCCAGGTACGTCTTGGACCCGATATGTCATGTCGCAACCATAGTCTTTACCACTTCCCAGAAGCGTCACAAAAGCGCCCATGTGCTCGGGCCCACTCACGAGAAGAATCTCGGTCACTCCGGCATCCACTAACTTCTCCACCGGATGCAGCACCATCGGCTTATCACCGACAGGAAGAAGGTGTTTGTTGGTGGCCTTCGTCAGCGGCATCAGCCGTGTGCCTAAGCCTCCGGCTAAGATGATTCCCTTCATATCGCACCGTCCGAGGTAGAAGTAACTGGCTCAGAGAGTCCTACCTTTTGGGGTAGGTTGCAACCGCTTCCGCACGAGGGAGTTGGGAACTTGCGCCACGGGTGCTCTCAAGTAGGCTTGATTGGTATGTACATACTCATTGCCGGTAAAACTGACGTTTCGTTTCATATCGCTGAAATCCTTATGAACGAGCATCAGGTTGTACTCATAGGCCCCGAGCCGCATTCGATACCTCGTCTGGATCGACTGGATGTAGAGGTCGTTCCGGGAGAAGCCACACGCACCGAGGTGCTGAACCGCGCTCATATAGACCGCTGCAACGTATTCATCGCCGCAAACAATAACGATGAGCACAATTTGGTCACGTGCCTAGCTGCGCGTCGTTTGGGCGCCAAGCGGGTGATTTGCCTGCTATCGCAACCTGCGTTCATTGATGAAAATGAATCGGAAAACTCCATCGCTCATTCCATGGGTCTCGACGCCGTCATTCGTCCGTCCAGCCAGCTTGCAAGAGAACTGACCCGAATCGTCACCGTTCCTGGCGCGTTAGACGTCCAAAGTTTCGCACAGGGGCGTATTCGCCTGCTGAGTCACGAAATTGAACAAGGTGCACCGCTCCTTGTGGGGCCGCTTTCTCAGACGAGTCTTCCAGATGAGTCCGTCCTGGTGCTCTGTCGTCGTGACACCCAGATGTTCATTCCGAAAGGGGGAACCATTTTCAAGGCCGGAGACCGTATTACGGCCATTGGTTCATCCAGAGGCATCAACGACTTACTCTATAACTACCTGCGCTCTGCCGACCATACCAGTGACTCTAGGCGAGCGATGATTGTCGGTGGCGGGGTCGTTGGGCTGAGAGTGGCGCTTGGTCTCGAACGAGCAGGCTGGGAGGTTAAGTTAATCGAGCATAGTCTGGAGCGTTGCGAAAAGATCGCACACCGCCTCAAGGGCCTCGTCCTACACGGCGACGGCTCCGACATGGAACTGCTCCAAGAGGAGCAAATAGAGGATTATCCCGTGCTCTTGTCTCTCACAGCGACGGACGAGAAGAACCTCCTGATTTCACTTATCGCGAAACAATTGGGCGTTAAGCGAATCATCACCCGGGCCGACAGGCTGAGTAACGAAAAGATGTTCGAGCGCGTTGGAATCGATGTGGTGCGATCAGCTCGGGGCGCGGCCATCCGGAAAGTGGTTCGAGAGGCGATCGACCGGGATTCCGATATCCGCGGTGAACTGGAACATGGTGACATGCATGTCATCGAAATCGAGCTCCCCGAACACACTACCGAGCGACCCGTCGCAGACTATGAAGCCGCCGTGTTCTGCATCCTTGGCGCCATTATTCGGGATGAACAGGTGATCTTCCCGACGCGAGATTCGACCCTACGGGCAAAAGACCATCTGTTCATCTTCACGTCACTCAGGGACGAGAAGGCTGCTCACGACCTCTTTCTGCATGGACCAGCTGAAGCATCTCCAGCTCGTTCCACGGCAACCGAGGAGTAAACGACCATGCGCATGCTCTTGGTCTCGGGTGTGATTGGCCGACTCATCAAGACCTTCAGCCTTGCTTTTCTGGCCCCACTGCTTCTCGCTGGCTTGGACCGAGAATGGGAGGTTGCGGGAGGATTTGCAGCCTCGGGACTCATTTGCTTCGTGCTGGGACGCCTGATGAGCGCGAAATACACCGTGCCCAAAACGCTCTACCGTTCAGAAGCAATGAGTGTTGTGGCCGGCACCTGGCTCTTTGCGGCACTACTTGGTGCCCTGCCCTATCTCTTTGAGGGCCTCACATTCTTCGATTCATTCTTTGAGTCCATGAGCGGAATAACGGCCACCGGCGCTACGATTCTTACGGACTTTGACGGACACGGGCGGGCTTTTTTCCTCTGGCGGGCCATGACTCAATGGTTCGGTGGTCTGGGTGTCATTGCGCTTTTTGTCGTGATCTTGCCGAGGCTTGGTATCGCAGGTCGGCAACTCTTCTTTGCGGAAGCGTCAGGTCCTACCGAGAATGACTTGGATCCTCAAATCAGACGTTCAGCTGAACGTCTCTGGATTCTATACCTAGGGGTGACCCTTCTCTGTGCTCTGTGTCTGACAGGCGCAGGACTCACGCTTTTCGAAGGCTTTGTGCACTCACTTACCACCGTCTCTGCAGGCGGCTTTTCCCCTCATGCTGGCTCCATTGGGGGCTACAACAACCCCAGTGTAGAATGGGTGTTGGTGGGCTTCATGTTCTTCGCAGGGGTCAGCTACCCCCTGCAGTATCGTGTCGCCACGGGAGCCTGGCTTGGCTTTATTCGAGACGAGGAGTGGGTGACCTATTTCCTGGTGGCAAGTGTGGGCGTTATCGGTCTCGCTTTCTTTCTCTCCGACGGAAGTTTTACCGAAGAGAGCATACGTCAGGGGGCCTTTCAGGTGACGAGCTTGATGAGTAGTACCGGCTATGCAAGCACAGATTATGCAGCCTGGGGTGAGGGGGCTATCGCCATACTCATTGTTGTGATGCTGATCGGAGGTTGCGCAGGATCGGCTGCGGGCGGCCCAAAGGTCATTCGCTACCTGCTGCTGGGCAAAGGAATCCGGCGCGAGATTAAGCAAGCCCTGCACCCTCGTGCGGTCTTGCCACTCCGCTACATGGGACGGTCCATTCCTGATCAGGTGATGCGAGCCGTGATGGCACTGACGAGCCTCTATATCGCAGGCTACTTCTTGATCGGCGCCTTACTCGTCATCATGGGAACCGATCCCACCACAGGCTTTTCGGCAGCGTTTGCATGTCTTGGAAACATCGGACCTGGCTTTGATGCAGTCGGACCCATGAGCAATTTTGCCCACTTCGGTGACGGTGCAAAACTCATCTTAACCGCCGCTATGTGGATTGGACGGTTGGAGATCCTCACCGTTATCGCCCTCTTTCACCCACACGTATGGCGCCATCTTCATTGGACGCGCTCCTAGGCGTAGGCCTTACAGGTTCCCACACCCTTCACCGTCACCAAATTCCTGGACCCAACACCCAATTTCGGCCGGGAAGCTGAGTATCGAGCAGTGTACCGGGTTCTCCTCACAGGTGATTTCGCCGTCGGCGTTGGCCGTGACGAAGCGGCTCTTATTCTGAAGGTGCATATGATCGTCGGATAGGAATGCGTGTTTCTTGCCATCCCGCACGGCTGAATAGAGGAAGAAAACGCATAACCAGGCGGCAACGTGCCAGCGGTTAAAGCCGGTCCCAATGTAGCGCATGCGCTCGGTGATTTTGGCTCCCCATGCATCGAAGTTCGGCACCATGGCGTTCACCAACGGAACCGGGATAACCTTCGAGTAGAAATCCGATATTCCGTTCGATTCAAGAGCAACTGACAGCGAACTGATAAGGAAACCCGTCGTAAAGCCGAAGAGCACACGACCGCCAGACGTCTTCGGACTGGTTGCCGGATCGGTAATGAGTAGTGCCAGGACCAGGACAATTGGCGCCCAATCGGGTGCAGGTGCCATCTCTTGGTAGATGGGACCGCAAAAGATCATCGCCATAAAGCCAGAAATGGTAATCAGAACGACTGGCACCCGAAGATGGGCGATTACGGCAATGAGGACGATTAACTCCGCCATGTTCGGGGCGAGATTTAGCTCATGGGCGATATCGCCATCCGGAATCTCCATGAGCCGCCACGTATGTAGGTCACTGGAGCCGTCCAGAAGCAACCAAATTGCACCAACGACGGCAAGTCCAAGAGCGGAAGGGTTGAAGACATGCCGACCGCCGGGTCGGATAAGAATCTTGGAGGAGATGGCCACTGTGAGCGCGATGCCCATCATGACGAGTTCTTCGTACGAGGTGTACTGGACGAAGAGGTTAGTACTGAGCACGATTGGAATCGGACCGAAGCTCAATCGCCAGTGTCCTAGAATGAGCACTGAGAGGCTCATCTCGAGGATGTAGGCGTAGGCGAGCTCGATGGCGATGAAGTGAGCACGCGTACTAAATTCGTGCCAATGCAGTCCCCAGTAGGTCAGCAGCGTCAACTG
>MDTD01035977.1_pt1 | contig 13195 bp, 14 predicted proteins | sample 811221 | NCBI WGS metagenome assembly MDTD01 (sample SAMN05326646, study PRJNA326480) | marine metagenome | isolation source: seawater | place: Pacific Ocean: South West | collected 2011 | reverse complement strand
GGAAAGCAACTCAGAAAAATAATATGTATACTCGAATAATTGAAGAAATAAAAAGTATTTTTGAAAGAGATCCCGCGGCTAGAAACGCCCCAGAGGTTATCCTTTGTTATCCTGGCTTTCAAGCCGTATTAATATATAGATTAAGTAACTTAATGTGGAAGGCCAAATTAAAGCTAATTGCCCGCATTACCGCCAATATTGGAAGAATAATTACCGGTATAGAAATTCATCCTGCAGCAAAAATTGGAAAAAAACTCTTTATTGATCATGGAATCGGGGTAGTAATTGGAGAAACGGCGGTAATAGGTAACGGATGCACTTTATATCATGGAGTGACCCTTGGTGGAGTAAGCTGGGAGCAGGGTAAACGTCATCCAACGCTGGGAGACGATGTTATAATAGGAGCAGGAGCTAAAGTTCTCGGGCCAATTAATGTAGGTAATGGTTCAAAAATTGGCTCAAATGCAGTGGTTCTCGAAGATGTCCCAACAGGTAGTACGGTGGTGGGTATTCCAGCCAGAACTGCGACTGATGACAGCCTACGTTTAGATGAGCATATCCAAAAAAAAGATGAATTCAGACCCTACGGACAAATTCCAGGCTTATCAGACCCAATTGATGAAACGATTAGCGCTTTGATAAAGAAGATTGATTCCCTCGAAAAGGAACTCACTGAGCTAAAATCTTCTCACAAAAAGTGATCCAAATTATTAAAACTATCGCATAATATATACCTTACCATTTTAGTCTGTTATTATTATAGGATTTGGAGTGTTTATGAGATTAACTACTAAAGGCAGGTACGCGGTAACCGCGATTTTAGATGTCGCTTTATACGAATGTAACGGTCCTGTTTCCGTTTCTGACGTAGCTGAAAGACAGGGGTTATCGTTTTCCTATCTAGAAAAGTTATTTTCCCACCTCAAAAAAAAAGGGCTTGTATCAGGTAGAAAAGGTCCAGGAGGCGGCTATAAACTGACTGAGAGTAGTCACCTTATAACCATAGCGGACGTTATAGACGCGGTAAACGAAACAGTTGACGCAACAAAATGTGGCGGGTCGAAAAATTGCAGAGGGCAAGGAAGATGTATAACACATGATTTATGGGCTGGTTTAAGTAGTGAAATAAGAAATTTTCTGGAAGGAGTTTCTATATCCCAGTTAGTAGCCCAGCAAAACAACAAAGATAAATTCAAGAATGAAAAAATTATTAAAAATATCGTACGGTAGCCTTACATGACAATCAAACTAACAGAAAAAGCTGCTACCCATGCAAAAAAATACTTGGGAAATGAAGAAGAATCCAGCTTTTTAAGAGTAGGAATTACCACGACTGGCTGTTCAGGCTACATGTATCAAGTATCAACCTCAGATACCAAGAGTGAAAACGATATTGAACTAAATTCAAATGGGATAAAAATTTTAACAGATAAGTTAAGCTACAAATACCTAGAAGGCTTGCTTATCGATTTCAAAAAGGACGGACTTAATGAAGGATTTTCTTTCCAAAATCCAAACGCCGATGCGACGTGCGGATGTGGTGAGAGCTTTTCAATTGATTCCGAAAATGCATGAGGCGTCAAACTAATGAGTGTTGATACAAACGATCTAAAAAACCTAGTATCCAGCAACTACAGCGCGGGCTTCTACACAAACATAGATAGTGAAAGCTTACCACCTGGCTTGAACGAAAACACAATTAAAGCTATCTCCGCAAAAAAAGAAGAGCCCGATTGGTTGTTGGAATGGCGTTTAAAATCATATGAAAGCTTTCGACTAATGACGGAACCTTCTTGGGCCGATGTTAATTATGCGCCGATAGATCTACAACAAATTTCTTTTTATTCTGCTCCCAAAACAGACGAAGAAAAACCAAAAAGTCTTGACGAAATAGATCCAAAAATTATCGAGACATACGAAAAACTCGGAATCCCGGTTGAAGAACAGAAAATGTTGGCCGGGGTAGCAGTCGACATGGTCTTTGATAGTGTTTCAATTCACACTACTTTTAAAGAGAAGCTGGCAGATGCAGGAGTTTTATTTTGCTCTTTTTCAGAAGCTGTAAAGAATTACCCAGAGTTAGTCAGAAAATATTTAGGCACTGTCGTACCTGCCAGGGACAATTATTTTGCAGCATTGAACTCGGCTGTTTTTTCGGATGGATCCTTCGTTTATGTTCCAAAAAATACTCGCTGTCCGATGGAGCTATCAACCTACTTCAGAATAAATGCCATGAATACAGGTCAATTTGAAAGAACTCTCGTAATCGCTGATGAGGACAGTTACGTAAGTTATTTAGAAGGTTGTACCGCACCAATGAGAGATGAAAATCAACTTCATGCTGCAGTAGTTGAGCTGGTTGCACTGAAAAATGCAGAGATTAAATACTCGACGGTCCAAAATTGGTATCCTGGCGATGAAAATGGAGTGGGAGGAATATATAACTTTGTAACAAAAAGAGGAGATTGTCGAGGAGATAATTCAAAAATATCCTGGACTCAAGTCGAGACAGGGTCGGCCATTACTTGGAAATACCCTAGTTGCATTTTAAAAGGAAAGAATTCAGTAGGCGAATTTTATTCAGTTGCCTTAACAAACAACAAGCAACAAGCAGACACAGGAACAAAAATGATTCATATCGGCGAAGGTACAAGTTCTACAATAATCTCTAAAGGAATTTCGGCCGGAAACAGTAAAAATGCATATCGAGGGTTAGTCAGAATGGCGCGGACAGCAAAAAATGCAAGAAACTTTACTCAGTGTGACTCACTATTACTGGGTAATAATTGTAGTGCGCAGACATATCCTTATATAGAAAACAAGAATAAAACATCAAAAGTTGAACACGAGGCTTCTACCTCTAAGATAAGCGACGACCAACTTTTTTACCTTCGAAGTAGAGGTATTTCTGAAGAAGACGCGATTAATTTAATTGTGAACGGCTTCTGCAAGAAAGTGTTCCAAGAATTGCCAATGGAGTTCGCAGTAGAAGCGCAAAAGCTTCTTGGAATAAGCCTGGAGGGAGCGGTCGGTTAGCTTCTCTCTATTACAGGAAATAAAATGCTTTCTATAAATAACTTACACGCCAGCGTTGCGAAAAATGAAATACTAAAGGGGCTCAGTTTAGAAATCAACGCGGGAGAAGTCCACGCAATAATGGGTCCAAACGGTTCTGGGAAAAGCACCCTTTCTCATGTCCTTGCAGGTAAAAATGGCTATTCTGTTACAAAAGGAACAGCAAGCTTTAATGGTGAATCCATACTTGATTTGTCCCCAGAAGACAGAGCAAATGCCGGTATATTTTTAGCTTTTCAGTATCCAGTCGAGATTCCGGGGGTAAACAATATCTATATGTTACGAGAGGCTTTAAATAGCAAAAGAAGACACACTGGGGACAAAGAATTATCAGCGGCAGAATTTCTAAAATTTGTGAGGCAAAAGGTAGAGGCATTAGGGTTAAAAGATAGTTTGCTCAACAGGCCGGTAAACGATGGGTTCTCAGGAGGAGAAAAGAAACGAAACGAAATTTTTCAAATGAGCGTTTTAGAGCCCTCACTTGCTATTCTTGATGAGACTGATTCAGGATTAGATATTGATGCCCTTAGAATAGTATCAGATGGAGTTAATTCTTTGAGGCAGGCTAATCGGGCATTCATCGTAGTGACCCATTATCAAAGATTACTTGATTATATTGTTCCAGATTTCGTTCACGTTTTAAATGATGGAAAGATTGTAAAATCCGGCGATAAAGATCTTGCTAAGAAACTTGAGGCGAAAGGCTATGATTGGTTAAAAGGCAAGAAAGAATACTAAGATGCCTTGTCTAACTGAACAAGCGAAGAGAACAGACGCATCTCTTCCAAACTGGATTCAATCTCAGCAACAAATCGCTGAAAAAGAAATTATATCCACTCCATTTCCCAGCAGTAAACAAGAACATTGGAAATATCTTCCGGTTGAAAAATTGAAGAAAATTAATTTTAATTCAACTGACAATCTAAGCAACCCGGATTTAGTAATCAATACATACCAGTCTTTTATCAAAAGCGAGTCGCATAAAATATTTCTTTTAAATGGCAGAATCATTAAAATCGATGACAGACTCAAAACCATCGTTAAGGTGAAACAATTCTCAGATTGCAATCCATCAACCGAGCAATTTATCTGCACTTTGAAAAAGCCCGGTTCATCAGATCCCTTTTTTTACTTCCTAAACTCTTCAATGTTGGTAGACGGGCTTTCATTGGAAATACCTAAGGATTCTTGTATCGAGCATCCTATACATATTATTAATCTAGGTCCTAACAATATTTCCTCAGTTAGCTCACCCAAACTAATTATCAGAATAGCTCCCTATGCAAAAGTTAAATTGATAGAAGAATTTTCCGATTTGAATGGTTTAGGCTCACTAACCAATGCGGTAACTCAAATCAAGATAGATGGAAACGCGACGGTAAGTCACGACAGAATCGTGAACATTAAGTCTGAAAATTATCATTTCGGACAAATAAGTTTTGATCTTTGCGAAAATGCACAGCTGTACTCAAATTCCTTAGTAGTAGGAGGGCAAATCGCTCGCGTCGATTTAAGCGTAAATCTTAACGAAAAAGGGAGTGAATGTGATTTAAAAGGTTTATATCTATGTAAAGGAGAGGCAATCACTGATCATCATACGGCTATATTTCATAACTCAGAACACACAAAAAGCTCGGAACTCTATAGAGGCGTCATTAATGACAAAGGTTTAGGGATCTTTAATGGGAAAGTTGTTGTCTCAGAATCCATATCTCGAGTATCGGCCACTCAGCATAACAATAACTTACTTCTTTCAGATCTAGCCAGCGCAAACACGAAGCCTGAGCTCCAAATTTATTCAGATGACGTGCGGTGTGCACACGGTGCAACGATTGGCCAGCTTGATTCCGAATCACTTTTCTATCTAAGGTCTAGGGGAATAGCAAAACAACGGGCCCAGATGCTGTTAATAAAAGGGTTTATTGAAGAAATTTTTTCGAAAAACTATCAGTTAAAAGACAGCGAGTTTATTAATAAATCGTTAGGTATTGAAGAGGACTAATGATGACCAACGAGAAAAGAATTAAACCGAAAATTAAGACCGACGAACTAAATGTCAGAGAAGATTTTCCTATCTTAAATAAAACTATTAATGGCAAGAAGCTAGTTTATGCAGACAGCGCAGCGACCACCCAAAAGCCCATACAGGTCATAAGCAAAATTAAGTCTTTTTATTCGAGTCAAAACGCCAATGTTCATAGAGGAATTCATGCCTTAAGCGAGGAAGCCACAAGGGAATTTGAAAACGCAAGGACGGTTGTTGCTAAATTTATAAATGCCAAATCCTGTAAAGAAATAATATTTACAAAAGGTGCGACTGAATCAATCAACTTAGTATCCCAAAGCTTAGGAGAGACTTTAATTAAACCAGGCGACGAGATAGTAATTTCCGCAATGGAACATCACTCAAATATAGTACCGTGGCAAATTCTTTGTAAAAAAACAGGAGGGCAGTTAAAGGTTATACCAGTCTCTAACACAGGTGAAATTGAATTAGAAGCATTCAGAAAAATCATATCAAAAAAAACAAAAATAGTGGCCTTGAATCATGTTTCTAATGCACTCGGAACTATTAACCCAATTGCTTCGCTAACTAGAATTGCCAAAGAATTTAATGCTAAAGTTTTAATAGACGGCGCACAAGGTTGTGTCAACGATATGGTGGATGTGCAAAAAATAGGTTGTGATTTTTACGTATTTTCTGGTCATAAAGCACTCGGTCCAACCGGTATCGGAGTTCTTTACGGCAAACAAGAGTTACTTGAAGAAATGCCACCTTGGCAGGGTGGCGGAGATATGATTAAAAAAGTAAGTTTTGAGCATACAACTTACAATGAGATACCTTATAAATTTGAAGCAGGCACACCAAACATATCAGGTGCTATCGGGCTATCTGAGGCACTAAATTACTTATCCACAGTAGGGTTAAATAAAATCATATCCCATGAAAAAAAGCTACTTAAAGTCGCAACCGATAGAGCACAAGACATTCCCGGCCTTAAAATTATCGGTAATGCAAAAGACAAAACCTCTATAGTTTCTTTCGTAATAGATAAATTGCACCCCCAAGACATCGGTACTCTTTTAGACCAGCAAGGCGTAGCAATTCGAGCTGGGCATCATTGCGTAATGCCTCTCATGGACAGATTCGGATTAGACGGTACAGCCAGAGCATCATTCTGTCTGTATAATAGTGAAGATGATGTTTATAAGGTTTTTGATGCCGTTGAAACCGCAACAAAATTATTAAATTAGTTGACTAATGAACATTCCGGAGCCAGATAAAATACTTTTAAGAGATTGCAATGCAGTCAAAATACCAGAAGGTATTACTGGTGTCTTGAAGAAAGGTAACGAAGTAAGAATTACCCAAGCTCTGGGTGGCTCCTTGACTGTCGAATATCATGGCAATTTATATAAAATTAAGCCAGAGGATTGTGATGCAATACTAGATGATGCCGAAAATTCCACCAGCCCTTCTGATGGCCAAAATAAAGAAAAAGAAACAGCGGTAGATGATATTTGGGATATACTACGCACCTGCTATGATCCTGAAATTCCAATTAATATTGTTGAATTAGGACTAATATACCGATGTGAAATGTACAAAAAAGCTGGCAAGATTAGCGTTGAAATAGACATGACTCTTACGGCTCCCGGTTGCGGCATGGGACCATTTATAGTGGATGAAGTACAAACTAAAATTTCAGCTCTTCCTAATGTTGATTTCGTTTCTGTAGATCTAGTTTTCGATCCCCCATGGAATCAAGAAATGATGTCTGACGAAGCAAGATTACAAGTGGGGTTATATTAAGCTTAAGTTCTCAAAGAATGCATTTTTTCTTTTTACACATTATAATCGGAAATTCAAAAGAAAAGAGTATCAAAGATGGATAAAGATTTAACCCTTTCTATTATTAAACCCAATGCAGTTAGAAATAAAAAAATTGGTAAAATAATATCAGTTTTCGAAGAAAGCAGTCTAACGATAAAAAAAGCTAAATTAACTAGATTAAATAAAAGTCAAGCGGAAGCGTTTTACAAAGAACATGTAGATAAGCCTTTTTTTGATGAATTAGTAGGGTTTATGACCTCCGGACCAATAATGGTGTTAATTCTTGAGGGAGCAAACGCAGTTGAAGAGAACAGGCGATTAATGGGAGCCACTAATCCAGCTGAGGCTGAACAAGGTACCATCAGATCGCTTTATGCAGACTCGATGACAGAGAATGCTGTGCACGGTTCTGACAGTCAAAAAAGCGCACACTCCGAAATCGCTTTTTTCTTCGATGAATAAAACTCTTAACCAAGAAACAACCAACCTTGCTGATTATGATAAAGACAGCCTTGAGAAATTCTTTAAGGATTTAGGAGAAAAGCCGTTTCGTGCCCAACAAGTCATTCAGTGGATTCATAAACATGGAGTAACTGATATTTCTAAGATGACCACTCTGAGCATTAATCTAAGAAACACACTCAGCAATCAGTGCATAATTAGGATGCCAACAATAAAGAAAGTGCAGCGCTCAAACGATGGTACCATCAAACTAATAATTGAACTAATAGATAGAAATTTAATTGAGACTATTTTCATTCCAGATAATCGCCGGGGAACATTATGTATTTCTTCTCAGGCAGGTTGTCAACTGAATTGCTCTTTTTGCGCAACAGCAAAGTCGGGCTTTAATAAAAATCTCACAACCAGCGAAATAATTGGTCAAGTTTGGCTGGCTGCAGAATATCTTAAGCAATTCGAGAATGGAAAAAAATATATCACTAATATTGTTTTTATGGGAATGGGTGAACCTTTGTTGAATTTAATGAACGTTGTCCCGGCCATCAAAATTCTCTTAGATAATAATGCCTATAATATTTCTCATAACAGAGTTACAGTAAGTACCGCAGGAGTTGTGCCGGGAATAAAAAAACTTAGTGAAAAAACTAACGTATCTTTAGCAATTTCATTACATGCGCCTACTGATCAACTTAGAAATAAATTGGTACCACTGAATAAAAAATATCCTTTAGAAAGTCTTATCGGTACTTGTAGAGAATATTTAAAACAAGACGCAAATCAAACAATAACTTTTGAATACACTTTGATTAAAAATGTCAATGATTCCGAGGAACTGGCTAGGGTGCTACTTAAACTCTTGAAGCCAATCAAAGCAAAAATAAACCTTATTCCATACAATAATGTAATTGGATTATCTTACGAATCATCAACTGAAATTAAAATAAAAAATTTTTGGAAAACCTTAAATAAGGGCGGTGTTCTAACAACCATCAGGAAAAATCGAGGAAATGATATATCTGCGGCTTGTGGGCAACTCTCTGGGATTATTAAAAAAAAATCAACTTCTACCAACACAAATGTTTAATAAAGCTACTTTTAAAATGGTTACGCTTGTGCTCTACAGTAGCTTATTACTTTGCTCATGCCAAAGCGGTTTTCAAGGTAGGCAAAAGCCAAGTGCTAAAAGTTCAGAAATTGTTAGTATTAATACGGAACTCGGCATATCTTACATGCAAAATCAACAGTACAACGATGCTGAGGAAAAGCTAGCAAAAGCTATAAAAAAAGATCCTAGAAATTCGGAAGCTTTGAATGCAATGGCGCTTTTAAAGTCAATAACTAATCAAGAAAAGCTTGCTAATTATTACTTTCGAAAAGCCCTAAAATCTGAACCAGATAACCCTATCATTAACAATAACTACGGGCAGTTTCTTTGCACAAAGGGTTCTTACGTTCAAGGAATAAATTATCTTAAAAAAGCAGCTGAAAATTATGAGAGAAATACCAAAGCGATAGCGTTCTTCAATAGCGGAATTTGTGCAAAGATGATGGGTGACCTTGATATGGCAATTTCATACATGAAAAAAGCTATTAGTAAATCTCCTAACTACATAAACGCCATAGTCGAACTATCGTCACTGATGGTGAAAAAACATGACTACCAGCAAGCAGCTAATTTTTTACAGCGCTTTAATAAATTGTCCACGCCAACAGCGCTTTCACTTTACACGGGATATTTGATATCTAAGGAAAGAGGAGAGCTTAACGAAGCCAAGAGACATAAGATTCTACTTAAAAATTTATTTCCTTATTCGAAAGAAAATATAGAGCTTACGAAACTTTCTCAATAATGAAAAAGAACAATCAAATCATCTTATCTAGTAAACAAGCCCTTCTATTCTACGGCATTGAATCGCAAAAACCGTTTCAGATTGATGGAACTATGGCTAACGTTGGTGAAATGCTGAAGCATGCTCGAGAATTTAGGAATATAAGCATAGAATTATTGGCAGCAAAACTAAATCTGGAACCAAAAATAATTCGAAAAATTGAAACAAACAGGTTTGATAATTTGTCAGGAGAAATTTTTGTCAAGGGCTATATATCCATGTTAGCGCGAGAACTTTGTGTAGATTTAGAACCCTTGATGCGGGTTTATGAACTTCAGAACCAGCAGGGAGAAACAGATAATTTTCGACCAGAAAGCACTGGACGTATTTCACTTAAAAAAAAAATCGGATATGCGCTTATAGTTCTAGTCTTCGCTTTATCAGTATACTATCTAAGTTATGCCGTACAAACAAAATGGTTTGTAATAGATAACTTAAATAATTCTTTTGATTATTACGAAAATTAAATCAATAAAAAGTATCATTATCTGATTAATATCCTTAAATTTTCAAATAAAGTAAATTAATTTTGTTTTCCATATAAGCTCCAAATAATATAATATTGAGCCGTATTGATTTAAATCCATTATTAAAATAAAAAAATGAAAAATGATATATTAAAAGCAGTTAGGGGGATGAAAGACGGGCTTCCAAAAGATGACTTAACAAGACAAACAATCGCTTCAAAAATAATTCATCAAACACAACTATTCGACTATGCAGAGATTAAACTACCTTTAGTAGAATATGCTGAAGTTTTCACAAGGGGCATTGGAATGGATACCGATGTCATAAATAAAGAAATGTATTCTTTTCAGGATAGAAATGGAGAGTGGTTATCGCTCCGTCCGGAGGGTACTGCGGGTTGCGTCAGAGCAGTCATTGAGAATAATTTATTAACTAGTGCTCCGTTAAAGCTGTGGTATTTTGGAGAAATGTTTCGATACGAGAGGCCACAAAAAGGAAGACAGAGACAGTTTAATCAGTTTGGATTTGAATTATTTGGTGTAGAGCAAGTTTCTGCCGAATTTGAAATCATTTGCTTGGTAGAGGAGATATGGAAAACTCTTGGATTAGACGATTTAAGGCTAGAAATCAACTCACTTGGTTCAGACAAGGATCGAATTCAGTACTCACAGGCCCTCAAAAGCTATTTCGGCAAATACAAAAATGAGTTTGATCAGTCAACCACTGAAACATTTGAACGAAATCCATTAAGATTACTAGATAGTAAAAACCTGGTTATAAGAGAATTAAAAAAAGAAGCTCCACAAATTTCACAATTTCTTTCGAAGGAGTCACATAAAAGAATTGCACGCTTAGAAGAAATTCTCGCATTTAATTGCATCAAAACAAAAATTAATCCTCACCTTGTACGAGGATTAGATTATTACTCGGACATAGTGTTTGAATGGAAGACAGCCAAATTAGGAGCTCAAGACGCAGTTTGTGCAGGAGGCAGGTACGATAAATTAATCGAGAAAATGGGTGGCAAAAGCAATGCTGCTGTCGGTTGTGCCATTGGTTTCGAGAGAATAGTTGCTTTACTTTCGGATAATATCGACACGCACAGTGAGATTCCAAAAATATATGTGACAGCAACTAGCGATAATCTTGACGACGAAGTGCTAAAAATTTGGAAAACAATAAAAACCAAGATTCCTAACCACACAATGGTTATAAATCTCAATCAGGGAAGCCTTAAATCACGATTAAAAAGAGCCGACAAAAGTGGAGCAAAAGTAGTTATAATCATAGGAGAAAATGAGCTCATAAATAAAGAGTTCATAATTAAACCGCTACGTCTTGATAAAGAGCAAGTAACATGCAAAGAAAATCAAATTAATTATGTAATATCAAAATTCTTATAGGAAAAAACAGTATGGAAGAAGGGAATAAATACTATCAGTTATTGAGCTGGATCACTTTAAACAAATTAAAAATTGGGACATTGATAATAACAAGCGTCCTAATGTTTTTTCTCTTAGCTTTACATAATTTAAATAATATTGAAGCCGAAAAAGACGCGGCGGTTAGTTTCGAAAAAATGGTTGATTTTTTACGGTCAGGCGAATATTTTGAGGCAATTGAAATAGCCGAAAAACTACAAGAGAGAGAAGGAGGTTCAGAATATGCAAACCTTTCCGGTCTCATTCTTGCACAACTTTTAGTCTTCAACAAACAAGAGGCTGAAGCAGAAGAAGTTTTAATGAAGATTATCAAATCAGATAGCAAATTAAAGCTCAATGAAATTGCAGCAGCTCGGTTGGCAAGACTGTATATTTCGCAAGAAAAATTTGAGGATGCCTCTGAGATAGCAAAATCAAATTTCCATAATGAAAATATATTTAAAGAAATTGTAGCTGATCTTAAATCATTTGAAGGCAATAAAGAGCTTGCCGGTCAAATCTATCGTGAACTTATCCTGCGCACACAAGAATCAGGTCAGTCACCAGAAGCTTTTATTATAAAGTATAATAATTTACATAGGTTAAATACTTCAAAATGAATTTGAATAGAATCCTCAAAATATTGGTAATGATATTTATTACTAGTCTTTTATCAGGATGCGCTTTTCTTAATAATTGTTCCGACCTAAGCGATTGCTTAAGCGGTAAAGATATAAGAGAAGGGGTTTCTGAACCTCAAAAATTATCTAAAGATGGAACTACGATTGACCCTAGGGACAACTCAACCGTAAAAAGAAAAAAGAAAAAAAATAGATTAAAGCCAACCAAACTAGACAAGAACTTTAGATCAGAAGTCAACGTTAAAATTCTGTGGAAGAAAAAAGTGGGTTCCGGATTGGGATTGGGTGACTTAAAAATGGAGCCAAACATTAATAATCAATTGATTTACATCACTGACTACACGGGCGGTTTATTTGTACTAAATATAATGAACGGTAAAAAGATTTGGTCAATTAAGGACAAAGGGGTCGAGTATACAACTGGTCCTAGTATAGGTTCTGACTTAGTTTTAGTAGGAACAGGTAACGGAAGAGTAATCGCAAGGTCGAAAGAATCAGGCATTCTTAAATGGATTGCAAAACTTCCAAGCGAAATTTTATCTAATCCAATGGAGGGCGATACGAAAATAATAGTTAGGAGTAACGATGGATCGGTGTATGCGTTAGATAAAGAGACTGGCCAAGAGATCTGGAATTATCAGAAAACAGCTCCAAAGCTATCTGTAAGAGGAAATAGTAACCCTCTACTTGTCGATGACAGCGTGATCATTGGATGGGATGATGGTCGAATGACCGCTCTTGATTTAGAAACGGGTAAAATAATTTGGAACGCCACGGTTGCAGTTCCGACTGGACAGACTGATTTAGAAAGGCTGGTTGATATAGATGGTAATCCAATATTAGATGGGGCAGATATATATGTTTGTAGTTATGGGTCAGGATTAACTTCTGTCTCATCACTTGATGGCAAGATAAATTGGATGAGGGAAATATCTAGTGCATTCAGTCCTGCCGTGGGAGATGAATATATCTACATAGTAGATGATAAAAGCGTTATCTGGGCATTTGATAAGATCACAGGCAACTCGGTCTGGCGTACAAATGATTTTGAGAAACGGTCAATATCTGCTCCGCTAATTTATAAGAACTATTTAGTTGTCGGTGATTTTGATGGCTATACGCATTGGCTGGATGCCGAAAATGGGAAGCAAGTTTTTAGAAAAAAAATTGCGAGCGAGGCTATCATAGTTAGCGGAGTAACTGATGATTCAGTAGTAGTACAAATCGCTAAAGATGGGAAAACGATAGCTTTAGAATTAAATGAAAATTAGAAGTACCTATAATGAAATCCCTCCCTTCATTTCCCTCGATAGCACTTGTTGGAAGACAAAATGTCGGCAAATCCTCTTTATTTAACCGATTAACCCGTACCAAATCCGCCTTAGTCGCAAATTTTCCCGGTTT
>MDTD01127495.1_pt1 | contig 13197 bp, 11 predicted proteins | sample 811221 | NCBI WGS metagenome assembly MDTD01 (sample SAMN05326646, study PRJNA326480) | marine metagenome | isolation source: seawater | place: Pacific Ocean: South West | collected 2011 | reverse complement strand
TAGAGATAATTTTACAAAAATTAAAAAAAAATTAAAAAAGATGTTAGAAAAAAGTAAAAAAATTACTTTTCAAAATTTTAACCATTTTTTTTTAATATTTAAATATCCGAAATATTATAAACTACCTTACGGTCATTTAAACAGTATTGATAAAACTTTATTTTTTATAAAAATCGTTAACGACAAAAAAATTAAACTTTTTCTTATTGGGGGAACATTGTTAGGTGCAGTTAGACAAAATGCTTTTGCAGGTAGACCAACTGATGTCGATTTGGGTATATTTGAAAAAGATGAGAGAAAAATTAGAAATAAATTTAAAAAATTTATCAATAATGGAGCATCTTTAATAAGAAATGTTAGAGAAAAAGACGGTAGAAAAAAAATACAAATAGTCTTAAAATCTGTTTTTATCGATTTACATATTTTTAAGATCAAAAGAGTAAAAAATAAGAATGTTTGGTCAGGCGATAGTGGATTAAAAAAACATATTCTTCTTCAGAAAAGCCAGCTTCTAAAACTACAAAAGGTGAAATTGTATGATTTGTTTTTTTTATCTCCTAAAAATCCCAAAAAATATCTTCGATTAAAATATGGGATTAAATGGAGCAAGCCAGATAAAAAACAATTTTCCTGGAAAACTGGATCTTTTATAGGTGCGTGAAAAATTTTATTAAAAAACAAATTACTGATATTAAAAGTGGTGGAATTTTAACCTTAAATAATAAAATTATTATTTTAATAGTTTATTCTTTAAAAAGCCCAATTTATTTAACATCTTTAATAATTTTGTTTATAATACGGTTTTTAAAGTCAATTATTTTGATTAGAATAAATAAAATTCCAACATTTAATTTTGGTGATTTAATTTGTTTCAATGCACTTTATATCAGTAAAAAAAAACTTGAAATAGATCAACCAAGCAAAGTTTTTTTTGATTTATTTTATATCGACCCCAAAATAAAAGTTTCTAATTTACGTATGTTAGAAATATGGAAAAAGAAAATGAGAATTTTCCCTAGTTTTATATTAAAACCTATAGATGAACTTAACAAAATTATTCCCGGCGGCAGTTCACACTCCATAGAAATATTAGACACAAAAAGAGAAAATGATATCAATAATTTATTTGAAAAATTCCAAACAATAGAGTTTAGCGAGTCAGAAAAATTAGAAGGTGAGGATTTTTTGCAAAAAATAGGTATAAAAAACAATAAATTTGTTTGTTTCATGATTAGGGACGACTCTTACAATGAATTAAAAAAATTTAGCAAAGACCAAACTTATGATTATCATTCTTACAGAAATTTTGAACTAGATGACTTTTGTCTTGCTGCAGAAGAGCTCACTAAAAGAGGTTATTATGTTGTAAGGTATGGATATAAAGCAAGTAAAAAATTCAAAACCTCAAACCCTAAAATTATTGATTATCCTTTTTCAAAATATAAAAGTGAGTTTGCTGACATCTATCTCGGTGCGAAGTGTTCATTTTGTATTTCTACTGGATATGGACCAGACATGTTGCCTTATGTATTTAATAAACCCATTGGCTTAATAGCTTTACCCTTAGGAGATTTAAGGTGTCATAGTGAGAGAATTTATCTTTTAACTAAATCTCATTTACTTAAAGAAGAGAACAGAAAGCTATCTCTTAAAGAAATATTTAAATATGATTTAGCTTACGCTTATGAAACACAAAAATTTGAGGAAAAAGGAGTAATATTAGAAAATTTTTCAAAAAATGAAATAAAAGATTTTGTTCTAGATTTTTGTGATTTAGTAGAGTCCAAAAAAAATTGGAGTGAGGAAGATATTAATTTACAAAAAAAATTTCAAAAAGTGTTTGAGTTAGAAATAAAAAATTCTAATTATCACCAAAAAGTTAAAAAGCCTTACTTTAAACTTCATGGGAAAGTCAGGTCCTATTTTTCCTCAGATTTTTTAAAGAAAAATCCTTATTGGCTTAGTTAAAGATGAAAAAGAATAAAAAAAAAATTATTGTAGTTACTAGCTCAAGAGCAGACTATGGACTATTAAAAAATCTTATCAAGAAATTATCTCAATCAAAAAAAATCAAACTTCACTTATCCGTTACTGGCACCCATTTAAGTTTGAAACACGGAAAAACTATAAATGAGATATTAAGAGATAAAGTAAGCGTGAATTCGAAAATTAAAATCTTGATAAATGATAGTCCAATGGGAATATCAAAGGCATTTTCACAGAGTGTTGTAAAATTTTCTAATCTTTTTATTAAACAAAAGCCAGATTTAATTTTGATATTAGGGGACAGATTTGAAATTTTAGCATCAGTAATTGCAGCCACTTTAAATAAGATTCTAATAGCACATGTTCATGGTGGAGAGGAAACAGTTGGCGCTATTGATAATGTTATCCGACATTCCATAACAAAGATGGCCCATGTCCATTTTGCTTCGATAAATGAATATAAAAAAAGAATTATTCAAATGGGAGAAAATCCTAAACTAGTATTTAACGTAGGAGCAGTAGGATTAGAGGAATTAAATAAATATAAATTTAAAACAAATGAATATTTTAAGGAGAATTATGACATCGATTTTAAAAAAAAATCAATATTAGTGTGTTTCCATCCAGTTACTTTAGAGCCTTTTAAGGAGCAAATCCATATAAGAAAAATTTTATTAGCACTTAAAAATTTCAAAAATGTAAATATTATTTTTACTTCTCCAAACGCAGATCAAGGTAATAATAAAATAGAGAAAGAAATAATAAAATTTTCAAAGGGCAAAAAAAACTGTTTTTATATTAGATCTTTTGGAAGAAGTGATTTTTTATCATGTTTGAGGCTATCAAATTTAATGATAGGAAACTCTTCCTCTGGGATTTTTGAAGCTCCAAGTCTAAAAACAATATCAATAAATCTTGGAGATAGACAACAAGGAAGAATAAAATCTAAGTCAGTTATTGACACACATATAAATTCAATAAAAATTGAGAAATTAATTAAAAAATGTTTATATAAAAAAGTTGCAATTTCAAAAAATTATTTTTACAACCCTTATTTTAAAAAAGATGTCTCTAACAGAATAATAAAAGTATTAGAAAACTTAGAAACAGGGAAAATCATAAAAAAAAACTTTTTTAATATTATTTAACTTATGAAAAATATTTTTATATCACCCTCAACTAAAATTTTAGAGGCTATGAGACTTTTAGGATCAACAAATTCTAAATGTTTAATTGTATCTGGTAAGAATAAGTTTTTTTATGGAACTTTGAATGATGGAGATCTTAGAAGAGGAATATTAAAAGGACTTTCCGGAAAAGAAACAATTAAATCTATTTATCAAAAAAAACCGATTGTAATTTATGAAAAAGAATTTTCTCTAAATATGGCTAAAAATTTGATGAGAAAAAATCTTCTATCAATTTTGCCAGTTCTTAATAAAGAAAATTTAGTTATGAATTATTTAGCATGGAATGATGTATTTGGAGACAAAAGTCAAAGTGACTCTTTAAAAAATATAAATTTTATCATAATGGCTGGAGGCAAAGGAACTAGACTTGCTCCTTTTACAAAAGTATTACCTAAACCGCTTTTGCCCATAGATGAGAAACCGATAATTCAGCATATAATTGAAAAATTTCTCAATTTTGGAGGTAAAAATTTTTTTATATCAGTCAATTATAAAAGTTTACTTTTAAAATCATTTTTTAATGAATTGAAGCCAAGTTACAATATAAAATTTTTAGAAGAGCAAGAACCATTAGGCACTGTTGGGGGACTACAACTGCATAAAACTAAATTAAATAAAAATGATATTTTTTTATCTAACTGCGATGTATTACTTGATGTAGATTTTTCAGAAATGTATGATTTTCATAAAAAGAGAAAAAATGATTTGACTATAGTCGCATCTACAAAAAATTACGAAATCCCTTATGGTATTTGCCAAATAGATAAAAAAGGTAAATTAAAAAAAATTGTAGAAAAGCCAAAGTCAAAATTTTTTGTGAATACAGGTTTTTACATAATGAAACGTCAAATTCTTAATCTTATTCCAAAAAACCGTTTTTTTCACATGACACAACTTATAGAACTGGCTAAAAAGAGAAAATATTCAGTAGCAGTCTACCCAATTGGGGACAAAGACTGGATTGACATTGGGCAACTATCTAACTATACCGATATACAAGAAAAACAAATTAAGCAATTTTAGTAATGGCACAAAAAATCCTCTTTGCAGTTTATGATAACGGATCCTATGACCATATTTTTCCAATGGGTTTTGGGGCATTAGCAGCAGTTCTTAAAAGAGATGGTCATGATATAACTGTTTGGAATCAAGACATGCATCATTGGCCTGATGATTACTTAAGAACATATTTAGATGAAAATAAATTTGACGTGATAGTCTTGAGCGTGATAGCCGGTTATTACCAATACCAAAAAGTAATTTCATTATCTAAAGCAATAAATAATTCTAAACAAAGACCATTTTTTATTATGGGAGGATATGGACCTACTCCTGAACCAGAATATTTTTTAAAAAAATCAGGTGCTGATGTTGTGTGCATGGGTGAAGGTGAAATAACAATTTGCAAATTAATGGAAGCTCTTGAACAACAAAAAACAAAAACAAACAGTTATTTACCCGGACCTTGGTTAGAAGATGTGCCAGGAGTAGCTTGGATTAGCACTAACGGTAAAGACAGAAAATTGAAAAAAACCTTAAGAGCACCATTAGTGCATGACTTAGATGAATTGCCACCAGTTCCTTATGAACTATTTCCAATGGAATATTACAGAATGGTTAGATTTCCAAATATAAAACCAACAGATTTTGCTTTTCCACTAATGTCAGCAAGAGGTTGTTCTTTTAAATGCACTTTTTGTTACAGAATGGATCCTGGTTATAGGGTTAGGTCCCCACAGAATCTTTTGGATGAAGTGGAACTGTTACATACTAAGTACGGAATAACTTACATCGCTTTTCAAGATGATCTGCTAATGTCATCAGTGAAACATACAGAAGAAGTCTGCAAAGAATTTTTAAAAAGAGATCTTCCAGTGAGATGGTCTTGCAATGGAAGATTGAACTATTGCAGTGAAGAATTGCTTCAACTTATGAAAGATGCCGGTTGTACTTTTATAAATTATGGAATCGAAAGTTTAGATCAAACAGTTTTAAACAATATGAAAAAAGGTTTAAGACCAGATATGATTGAACAAGGTATAAAAGATACATTAAAAGTTGGCATAAGCCCTGGATTAAACTTTATTTTCGGAAACAAAGGCGATAACAAAGAAACTATAAAAAAAGCAGTAGATTTTTTAGTTAAGTACGATGACTTTGCTCAAAAAAGAACTATCAGACCTGTAACTCCTTATCCTGGTTCTCCTCTTTATTACGATGCCATAGAAATGGGATCTTTAGATAAAGATAATCCAGCAGAAGATTTTTATGAGAGAAAGCACTTAAATTCTGATTTAATTTGTACAAATTTTACAGAGCTAACAGACGACGAATTTTACGAATGCTTGAAGTGGGCGAATACCGAATTGATGAAAAACTATTTTGATAAACAAAGAGACGGAACATTAACTCAAATAAAAAAACTGTATGATGAAAAAGATGTTTCTTTTAGAGGATTTAGACATAATGGCGGAGGAGGAAAAAATGACTCAGTTCCCACTCAAATTACAGCTTTTCAAAATAAGAAAAAACAAGAAATTATACAAGGCAATGAAGTAATGGATGGGCTTGTAAATTGGGAGGCTACTAGTTCAGATGGAGATAGATTTAATCAAAATAATACCGGAACTAAATCTTCAGAACGCAAAGGATTAAAATGTTTCGAAGAATACTTAGTTAAAAAAGAAAAAAGACAAAAAGAAAAAGATCTAAAGAAAATCCAAAAAGCTCAACAAAAAAACTTAAAACAGCAAAAAGCGGACACCCTAAGTAATCAGTTACAATAATTAGTTATTAATTAATTATTTAGTATAATTTAATGAAAATTATAAAAAGACCTGGTAAAATTGACTTTTCAATTTTCAGCAAGAATGCTGTAAGCCCAGATGTAAAATATGGACTCCCAAGAGAAATTATTTATTGCAATATATGCGTTCAAAGCAATCAAAGACCAACTTCTACTGTAGAATTTCAAAATTCAATTATTCAAAAAAAAAAAACTCTTAATTTAAATCAAAAAAATGTGTGTGATGCTTGTTTATTTGCAGAAAAAAAGAAAAAAATCAATTGGGAAGAAAGAGAGAAAGAGTTAGTCGAGCTATGTAATAAATATAGAAAAAAAGATGGTGAATATGATTGTATAGTGCCGGGCTCAGGAGGCAAAGACAGTATTTATGCATCACATATTTTAAAAGAAAAATATCAAATGAATCCTTTAACTATTACATGGTCACCAAGTTTATATACTGACTGGGGTTATAAAAACTTCAAAAATTGGATAAATACTGGATCAGATAATATTTTGTTCACACCAAGTGGAAAAACTCACAGACTTTTAACAAGATTAGCTTTAGAGAATTTACTACATCCTTTCCAGCCATTTATTTTAGGACAAAAAACGTTAGCAGCAAAAATAGCTAAAATGTATAAAATACCATTAATTTTTTATGGGGAGTCAGAGGTTGAGTACGGAAATCCTATCGACGAAGCCTCAACTGCAAAAGTAAATGAAAAATTATTCTCAACTGAAGAAGAGTATTTAAATTTAGTTTTAGGCGGAACAAAGATTAAAGATTTAATAGACAATTTTGGTTTAAGTAAAAGTGAATTGCGATCTTATATTCCTGAAAACAGATCTGTATTTCAAGACTTTAAATTAGATTTTCATTACTTAGGGTATTACCTCAAATGGCACCCGCAAAGTTGTTATTATTACTCTGTAGAAAAGGCTAAATTTGAAGCTTCGCCAGAAAGAACAAGCGGTACTTACTCCAAATATAATAGCATTGATGATAAAGTTGATGATCTACATTACTATACAACTTTTGTAAAGTTTGGAATTGGTAGAGCTACTTACGACGCTGCACAAGAAATTAGATCTGGAGACATTACTAGAGAAGAGGGTGTCGCTTTAGTAAAAAAATTTGATGGAGAATATCCTAAAAGATTTTTACCAGAATTATTAGAATATTTGAGTATTAATAAAAAAGAGTTTCCAGTAGCGAATAAAATGTTTGAAGAACCAAATATTAGTGAGAGTTATTTTAATGAATTATGTGATAGCTTTCGTTCTCCTCATATTTGGTATTATCGAGATAATAAATGGTATCTGAGGAAAAACATTACTCAAAACTAATCAAAAAAAATAGAGTTATTGCAAGACTAGATATCAAAGGCTCTAATTTGATAAAGGGTGTTAGCTTTGAAGGATTAAGGGTAATTGGATCGCCTATCGAGTTTGCAGAAAAATATTATAATGAGGGAATAGATGAGTTAATTTATATCGATACAGTTGCAACACTATACGGAAGAAATAATTTATTAGATTTGGTAAAAAAAGTTGGAGAAAAAGTTTTTATTCCAATTACGGTTGGAGGTGGAATTAGATCAGTAGAAGATGCAAGAAATTTTTTAAATGCAGGAGCGGACAAAGTTGGGGTCAATACTGCTGCTGTAAATAATCCTGAAATACTTAAAGAAATTTCATCGAGATTTGGAAATCAGTCTTTAGTTTTGATTATTGATGCTAAAAAAGTAGGTGACAACAAATGGGAAGTATTTACTGAAAATGGTAGAGAAAGAACAGGAAAAGATGTTGTTAAATGGGCCCAAGAAGCAAACCAACTTGGCATTGGAGAAATTTTACTAACCTCTATTGATAAAGACGGAACTTTAAAAGGCCCAGAGATAGATTTGGTAATTGAGGTTAAAAAAGTAATAAATGTTCCATTAGTTGTAAGTGGAGGAGTAGGAGAAATTAGTCACATAAAAAATTTGTTTGATAAAACACATAATTATAATTTAGCAATAGGCACTGCTTTACACAAAAAAATATTAAAGATTGATGAAATTAAAAAGTTTCTTAAAAACAATAATTTTCAATTAAATAGATGAGTAAAAAAAAAGCTGTAATAATAGATTTAGATATTGGAAATATATTTAGCTTAAGAAGTGCACTAAATTTTTGTGGGATTGACACAAAGGTAACATCAAATATTTCAGATCTAGAGACTGCTAAAAATATTATTTTACCCGGAGACGGGTCATTCCATTATTCAATGAAAAAATTACAATCAAAACAATTAATATCTTTTCTTAAGGGTTTACCTAAAACAAATAAAAATTTTCTAGGAATTTGTGTTGGTATGCAATTGTTATTTGAAACGAGTAGTGAACATAAAGAGACAGGAGGTTTATCAATTTTAAAAGGACAGGTAAGACCTATTCCATCAACTGATAATCTTAATAAAAAAATTGAAATTCCTAATATGGGATGGTGTCCTTTGTATTTTAAAAATAATAAAGGAATAAATAATTCAATTATTGATGGGGTCGATGAATTATCAAAAGTGTATTTTATTCATTCTTATAGAGTAGAGAATTATGATACGAATGATGAAATTGCATCTACAAATTATTTTAATCATAATATTCTTGCAATGGTGAAAAAAAATAATATTACTGCATGTCAATTTCATCCTGAGAAAAGTGGGGAGGTAGGTTTGAAGTTATTAAAAAATTTCTTCAGCTTAAATTAAATGTTTTTAGACAAGCGAGATGAAAAAGGACAACTGTTAAGTTTTAGGGCTTTTGCTATTAGTGAAGAAGTAGCTGAATTGGGTATAAAAAATTTTAAACAAACAAAAATATTTAAAGAGCTTAAAAATTTATTTTCAGAAAAATATTTAATTTTATTATTCAAAAAATTAATATTTGAGTCCGTATATGAAACTTCATGTAAAGCTTTGCTTTCAAAATATAGTAAAGATAAAGTTATAGATACTGATTTTTATTCAATAAAATTATTGAGAGATAACAAGTATTTTTCTGAGTGCATATTAATAAATAAGAGTAAAAAAATTAATTTAAATAATATAAAAAAATTTCTTATAGATTTTTTTTGGGAACAATACTCAATAATTTCAAAAATATTACATTTATTTAGTTTTATATTTAGATTTGAGAAAAAAGAAAATAAAAATGCAAAAATTGCTGTTAACTTTTTAGAAGGTTTAAAAATAGATGAGAGAAGTGATTTTTTTTGGTATGATAAAAAATCTTTTTTTAATAACGTAATAACTTATTTTGAAGACAGTAAAAGAATATCAAGATTTGAAAAAAATAAAGATTTAATCTTTAAAAGATTAAAATTTTTAAACATCAGACATGAATATTTATATCAATTAAGATATTTTTTAAAAAATAGTAAAATAGATGCTCTTAGAAGAAGAATAAAAAAAATAAATTCCGTAGGCGATGAAAAGTTTTTAAAAAAAAAAGTACTTATATATATTTCTAAAATTCAATATATGTTCAATTTCTTTAAAGAGAATAATATAAAAGTTCATTATAACTCTGAAGAAATGGGTACAGGCAATATTCTTAGACAAATTGCAATCAAACTAAATGGTGGATGTTCATTTGGAAGAACAAAATCATATCCCACGAACATTAAAGGGGACTTCATCGGGTTTTTTCCTAACGATATTTTTTTTACCTGGGGAAAAGAAACAGCAAAAAGAGTTTCACAAACTGAAAATTATATTGATCACATAATAATTACTGGCGATCATTACCCAAAAATTTCATATCAAAAGAAAATTTTGTTTGAAAAAAAAATTAATAATTTAAAATCAAATAATTTAAAATTTTTTATTTTAATCTTAGATAGTTCTTTTAGTGATAATAAGGAATTTACCTGGCAACTGACCTTAAAAGAAAAAATGGAAACTTTCTTTAAAAAGATATTTGCATTTCAAAATGACAACCCTGATGTTGGCCTGATTATTAAGTCAAAGAAAAAAGATAACTTAAGATCTATAGAATCAATTTTTTCGGAAATCATCAACAGGGAAAGAAATAACAAATGTATTTTTATAAATGAAAATAACGATTTAAGTTCTCATTATAGTGAATTTGCAAATTTCACTATTTCAATTTCTCCTCATATTCAGGGAGCATTATTTCATTGCTTAATCAATAATAAAAAATTTAGAGGTGCAATGTTTGATGACAGTAATTTATCACTAATTGAAAAAGAAATATATCATACTGGGGAGAATAAAACTATCTTTAGAAATCTCGATAAATTAATGAATGAATTAAAAGTTTTTAAAAATAAATCACACCAAGAGTCTGACCTAGGAAAATGGCTTGATACTAGCAATCACGACCCCTTTTGTGACGGTAAAGGTGGTGAAAGAGTACAAATTTTTCTAAAAAATTTAATTAATTTTTACGATCAAGGTTTTAAAACAGATAAAGCTATCAAAAAAACTATTAATGAGTATACAAAGGTTTATAACTCTGACAAAATTTATGAAAAAAAATAGAATACTGATAACAGGCGCTGCTGGATTTGTAGGATCGCATTTAACTGAAAAACTTTTAAGTTTAGGTTATAGAATTAATGCATTTGATAGATATAATTCAAAAAATGATTTTCATTGGCTTAATGATTTAAGAAGAGAAAATAATAAAAAATGTAAATTTATATTAGGTGATATCCGCGATCAGGACTCGGTCTTAAACGCGATGAAAGATTGTGATGCAGTTATTCATTTGGCCGCTTTGATTGGCATACCTTATTCCTACGTTTCTCCACTTGCCTATATAAAAACTAATCTTGAAGGTACGTACAATATATTAGAAGCATCTAAACTATTAAAATTAAAGAACATCATAATCACTTCTACAAGTGAGGTATATGGATCTGCTCAGTATTTACCTATTGATGAGATGCATCCAATTAATAGTCAGTCTCCTTACGCAGCATCAAAAGTAGCTGCTGATCAACTTGCAATGAGTTATTATAAGAGTTTTAAATTACCTATAAAAATTATAAGACCATTTAATATTTACGGTCCGAGACAATCGGAACGAGCTATAATTCCAACAATAATTAATCAGGCTTTAGGAACAAATGATAAAATTTTTTTAGGAAATACAAATCCCACTAGAGATTTTAACTATATTTCTGATGTCGTAGATGCATTTTTAAAAGTAATGAAGAATAAGAGAATTATTGGTCATATTATAAATGTTGGAAGTAATAAAAAAATATCTATCGAACATCTTACTAAAGAGATACTTAGATTAAGTAAAAAAAATAAAAAAATAAAAAAAAATAATTTACGAAAAAGACCTAAATCAAGTGAAGTTGATAACTTACAATGTAATAATAAAAAAATAAAAAAATTGTTATCTTGGCACCCCAAAGTTGAATTAATTGATGGTTTAACAAAAACAATTCATTGGTTTAAAAAAAATAGATCAGGTAATAATAAAGATTACACAATATAAAAATGTATACCATTTGTGTTATATGCGCGAAACAAGCTCTAAAGGTGTAAAAAATAAAAATTTTTTAAGAATAAAAAGAAAAAGTTTAATAAGACATACGCTAGACTTTGCTTTGAAATCAAAAATTTAAAATGAAAAAAATTAATTGGTTTGAGCCAAAAATAAATAATCTTAATTATAATATTTTAAGGTCCACTTTAAAAAATAATTTTATTAGTGAAGGCAGGGTGACTTCTTTTTTAGAAAAAAAAATTGCAAAATTTTTAAAAATAAAGAATGTAGTCATGACTTCAAGTGGAACTTCTGCTTTATACTTGGCTTTACGATCATTGAACGTTTCCCCAAAAGATGAAGTCATTCTTCCAAATATTACTTATGTGGCAACTCTAAATGCGATTAAACTAACAGGCGCAAAACCAGTTTTAGCAGACGTTAATAAAAATACATCTTTGTTAGATTTATCAGAAGTAAAAAAAAAAATTAGCAAAAAAACTAAAGCTATTATTTTTGTACATATAAGTGGTAGAGCGAGTAACTTAAAAGAGATTCTTAAATTTGCGAAATTAAAAAAGATCAAAATTATCGAAGACGCTGCAGAAGCCTTTGGATCGAAATATAAAAATAAAAGAATAGGCACACTTGGAGATTTGGGTTGTTTTTCTTTTACTCCTACAAAAATTATCACATCAGGACAAGGTGGCGCGGTTGTCGCTAACAACAAGAAATTAATTGATCAGATAAGAAGTTTAAAAGATCAGGGAAGAACAGTTAAAAAAGTTGGCGGTGATGACCAGCATAATCTATTTGGTGGCAACTTTAAATTTAATGATATTTTAGCTTCAGTTTTGATACCACAAATACTTAAAATTAATAATAATCTTACAAAAGCAGAAAAAATAAATACTTATTACAGAAAAAAACTTCGTGGAGTAAAAGAAATTGAATTTTATGAGAAAGCAGAAGGAGAAACCTGTATATGGACTGAAATTAAAACAGATAAACGAGATAAGCTTTTTAATTTTCTTTTAAAAAAAAATATTAAATGTAGAAAAATTTGGAAACCATTATCAAGTTTCAAAGTTAATCGTATAAGAAAAAAATTTAATAATAGTGAAATTATTTCAAAAAAATTGATGTGGCTACCATCAAGTTTAAGTTTATCATTCTCGGAATTAAATAAAATTTGCAGGTTAATAAAAATTTTTTTTAAAAATAAAAATTAATTATATGTCTAATATTGTTTGTATTGCTCAAACTAAAAAAGAGCTAGAATTTATTTTATCTAAAGTTGATAAGAGGAAAATTAGTGTTATCCCGTTAGATCTGGACGTACAAATTTTTTGTATTTTAAAAAAAATAAAATTTTATAATCCAATAACATTAATTGGTGAATCTTTTCACAAAAAGACTTTAAAAAATTCAGAAAAATTTATTAAAACGATAAGATACTCAAACGTAGAAAACAAGAGCCATCAATTAGAGATCGAAGCTGTTTTAAGATTTAGACTACATTCAATTTTGTTTGTTATAGAATTAATAGAAAACATTGATAAAAAAAACAATATAGAAAAAATAATAGTTTCTGGTTGGAAAAAATATAAAAGTCAATTCTCAACAGAAAATTACTTTATTTCTGACTTAATAAGGGAAGTTTTTAAAAATAAATTAGTAATTTTTTTAGATGAAGAAAATTTAGAGACTAAGTCTAAATTGAAAAATT
>MDTD01076176.1_pt1 | contig 13197 bp, 25 predicted proteins | sample 811221 | NCBI WGS metagenome assembly MDTD01 (sample SAMN05326646, study PRJNA326480) | marine metagenome | isolation source: seawater | place: Pacific Ocean: South West | collected 2011 | reverse complement strand
ATTAGGGCCACTATCGCCCTTAAACTTATTTTTTTCTTTTTTCTTTTTATCACTTCTTTGACTTGCGGCAAGAGGGTCCATTAAAACTTCTTCCCTTTTAGATAATGTCTTTCTCTTTTTGCTAGGTATAGGTTCTAGATCGTCTTGCATTTGTTCTGAAAGACTGTAATCAGTGTTCAACTTCTTATTAAAGATTTTGTCATAATTTTCTGCGTATTTGTCTTGCCCACTAGACTTTTGCACAGAACCTTTGCCACCATGCCACTGCCCTTTGTTACTTTTATCTTTATCTTCTGCCATAATTATTTAAAAGATATTGCTATCAAAAACATAGCAACACCCATTCCTGCTAACATTAAAATTTGGATTACTGACATAATTGCAACTTGCTTCATAGGATGTATATCATCTATAGAACCTAGTTGGTCTGCCTGTTGGGCTTTTATTTTATCATATTCTTTCATTGTCTTCTTCCTTTTTTATATCTTCGTAATCTAACCAGTCCCACGGATATCCAGTTCTTGGTTTTTTGTTTTCCTTTGCTCTTTTCCAGGCTTGATCCTGTAAAGTATTAGGAATCTTTTCTTTTTTCTTTTCGCTCATTTGTTTTGAGTGTCTCTCCACAATGTGGACATTTAAGTGGTATATCTAATAACTCGCTGTATGCTGTATGTTTATTCCACTCCTCATCAATATCAACAGTAGGTATAATTTCTTTATGAAACATTTCAGGTGGTAAAGGAAAACCTACATGTTTATTTGAGTCTACCATTTATCTAAATTTACACCTCTTGTATTAAACGTACCCATTGTTCTGTTTTTTCTATAATCAAACGGAACACTTACACTAAATGGATCTGATATACCTGTACCTACCCATTCAGCAGTATTATAAATTGTGCTAGGATTAACATGGTCTAGGTACTTGTCCACAAACATATTCTTTTTTTCACACCATGCTTCTATTTCTTCGTATGTACCATACACCAGTGTACCCATTTTGTATTCACTGTGGTCTGCATGTAATACTCTTGCAATTTCTTGATGTGATATGCAGTTTGAAGTACTCATAACATTACCCCTTGCCAATGATTAATAATCCAATATGCAATCATGAAAATGATAGTTGTCAAAACTAAATCTGGAATTGGATTACGCATTAGTCTTGTCCATCGTATGCTGTTAATCTTGCATTCAACACCGTGTCGTAATTACAAGTTTCACAACAACGACCATCATTTACAGGATATGCATTGTGTGAATATTTATATAATAAAGGTTTATGACAAATACTACAATCTATAACTTCACCTTTGATTCTCAAAATTGCCATTTGGGCTTCACTCTCAGTAAATGTCATTTGCCGATATCCTTAATGTTGTTTTTACCAATTACTTGATATGCACCTTTGTTGTAAGCAGGAGCAATAGTGTAATTTTTGCATATTTCTGCTTTTTCTTTTTCCCACTCAAGGTCATCTTGCTTAGTAGCACCACCACTAGTCAAAGGCATACTTGGATACTTCTTCTTGTGTTCTTCCATTTGTTTAACACGTTGTTGTGCAAGGAAGTCAGGCTTTGCTGGCTTAAAGGCTTCTCTACTTCGAGGATCTACCTTAGGCGATATACCATGGCAGTAATCAACATATTGTTCAAAAGTCCACTTGGGTAAACCCATTCTTTTGTGTTCTTTGTTTTTAACTCGTAAGCCTTCTTCCCACTTGGCAATGTTTGCCTTGGTCATTTTAGGCTTATACTTCCTGTTTCGAATGGTCGTTAGACCACGTTCTAGATGCATAGTCATAGTAATAATTATACCAGATAAATTGGTAAATGTCAACCTTTTTTTATATTTTAGTACGTCTTAATGCACCCATATTGTATGCCGCAAATAGTACAAGCGGTGCAAACAATATAACGTTTTCTACTATTTGAGATAGATTAAATAGGCTAATAAGGTATCCATATCCAACAATTACTGCTACTAAGATACCTATCCAGTATAATCCTGTGATAGTGTTTAATGCAATTTCTTTAAAATTTATCATATTTTACTCCTATGATTAGTTGATTAATGTGTATTATGATACTATATCTAGTAATATTTGTCAACCAGAACTTGTATATATTGTGTCAAAAAGAAAGGGCAATACCGAAATATTACCCTATCTATGTTATCAATAACTAAAAGGACTATCTAGAATGATTTGCTGACTGAAAATACAAAACTATCTTCGTCTGCAAGTCCTGAGCCGTCTTCAGCGGCAAAGTCCACATAAGCAACTGTTCCTTCAATACCCATAGGTAAATCAAAACTTCTACTTACTGACCAATTATCGCCTACAGTATCCCAAGAACCATAAGACACATCAACTGCGTCCATTACGTTGTATGAGACTTCTGTGTAGTCGTTGAAGTCATCTCTTCCGATGAAATGTGAGATTGACAAATCTTTATATGATCCTGAGATATAAATCTCTGAACCATCTAAATTTGCATCACCACTGTATGCATAGTCGATGTAACCAACGTCAAGACTAAAGTCATTGCCGATTGATCCAGCCCAACCTACATATAGGTCTGTTTCTCTGTCAGCATCACTGCCAGCATAAGAAACTTCTGATGCCCAAACTCCAGCATAGATACCTTTTCCTGCGTCTAATTCAAGACCCATAGATAAAGCACTATCGCCTTCTGTTTGAGATTGCCCTCTGAAAATGTAGTCACTTCCGTAACCAACACTTCCGCTCACTGAAGCCGCTTGGGCTCCGAATGCCATAATAGACAATAGTATTACTACTAAAGCCTTATATACATTCTCAATGTTGAATAAATTTTTCATTTATTCCTCCTTTTTTATTATTATATTACCGTTATTAACAGACAGAAATACTGCCTGTTTTGTCACAGTAATCTATTATTATATTATCTTTAAGGGAAGTTGTCAACCTTTTATCCAAAGATTATCAACAAGTTATCCACAGGATATTAACAATGTGGAAGGTGTGTCTGATTCGATTGGTGCTAGTATTTAGTTAGTAATTGTGTTAATTTTGTGTTAAGGATTCTATAATACCTGTGGTTCTTCGTCCTCCAAAATTTGCACTTCGGCAGTTTTTTCTTTGCGTCTGCTAAACCGAATTAACTCTATGTTGCCTTCTGTCCACAAAAATATAAGACAAAAGACAACATTTAATTCAAGAGGTCGGTTAAATTTCTTTCACTTACTCTTGTACATTTTTTCAACTCAAAAAAAAGCACACCTAGGTGTGCTTTTTTATTTAACCTAACGGTTATTGCTCTTGCTTAAGAAGTGGCAAGTGCTTGATAGCCTGCGGCAATTACTTCTCTTGAAGCAGTACCTAGTCTATATTTTTTGGTTACTCTACCTTTAGTATCAGTATGTGTGTTAAGGTAGATTGGGAAACCTTTAAATCTTAGTGATTGAATCACTGCTTGTGGGTTTCCTGCGCCGAATCTAGCGGCTATTTGCTTAGAAGTAAGTTCAGCACCACCTTGGAGAGCAGTAAGAACTTTACTTTCTTTACTTACGAATGTTGTTGTAGTCATATGACCTCCTAATTTCAACATATTCACAATTTTAAAATAAAATTTTATCATTGTTTTTCAGTTTATGTTAAGGACAATTCCTTAACTTACTCATTATTATACTTCTTTTGTGATTAATGTCAACCTTTTTTTGCATTAAGATACGTTTCGTTATGTATCCACTTGTTTTTCTTAATAAATCCCCATTCTCTAATACGTGGACCTACAAAAAATAAAGTCCAAACATCAACATTAGGGTCAAGTTCAATACGATGTAGGCTCCTGCTACCCGCCATTTTAATAGTTCCAGGTTTACGCCAAAAACGACCTTTTGGAGTATGCTCCCAATAACCACCCCTAAGGATAATAGTGAGATAAGGCCAAGGATGGTCATGTAAGTCATCCGGGTCTCCTTTATGAAAGTTGTGAATAAAAAAGTTAAAAGGGAACCATTTTCTATCTTTTAAGAAAAGATAGTATCTAGTTAAATATGGTTCTTGGTGTATTCGGTCCAGTATTATTCTTTTTCTACCTAACCGTTCTAATAGATTAAGAATCGTTTTCATGATTTGCAACCCTTTGTCTGAGACTGGTACTGCTAAAACTATGGTCTCTACCATTGAATACTAATTTAATATTCCTGTCTTTGCAAATTTGCTTACCAGTAAATTGTTTGTCTTTGTATTCTACTCCTAACACTCTAACGTTAATTGGTAATGTTAAAAGTAAATCTTCCAAATCCTGCTCTGTTGCATAACATACTATTTCATCTACATATTTTACAGCCGCCAACTGTATTTGTCTTTCTACTAAACTTTGTACTGGCGGATTTTTACTGTCTGGTCTGTCTATTGTAGGATCTGTTTGTAATCCTACTATAAGGAAATCACAATGTCGTTTTGCTTCTTCTAACATTGTAATATGTCCTGCGTGTAATAAATCGAATGTACTACAAGTAAATCCTATTTTTCCACAATCTTTATAACTAAGTCTCATGCAAAGTCCTTTAACATCTTTTTGATTTCTAATGCGTGTTGTTCTTCTTGACCAATTTGACCTCTAGCATATTCTTCTAAATACACACTAGCACCTTCTACTTCTTGTAATAATCTTTTATATAAATTTACAGCATGTGTTTCATGTTCTAAACTTTCTTCAAGTATTTTTAAAATAGAATGGTCATGCGACTCTTCAATGTTTGCAATTACTTGACTAGGATGTCCATTTAATCCTGTAATTAATTCTCCTGCCTGTAAGGCGTGTTGTAAACTTTCTGTTGCTTGTTCTTGCAAGAATGTTACAATAGGAATCCTATAAGGGCCTGTGACCATTAAAGAACTATGTGCATATCTAACAACACCTGCCATTTCATATTCAATAATTTCATTAAGTATTTCACATACTTTAGATTCATTTAATTCTTTCAATTCCATTATTCTCCGTTGTAGTACTCAAGACGTTCTATATCATCTTCAGTTGTTTCTTCGCCATATTGTATTTCTATAATATGACACGGTTTATCTGTTTTGTTTACTATTTGATGCCATTCATTTGCTTTTACATGAAAGTTTTCATCTGTTTTTAAAGTAAACACCGTGAAATTTTCTGGATTGCTGGCACTATATTTTATCTCACATTCACCTTTACTGCAAAACCATATTTCACTTCTTTTGAAGTGGCGTTGATAACTGATACCTTTCCCTGGTTCAACTATCAACTCCTTTACACGAACTGAATCATCTTGAAACAAGTCTGCAAACTCGCCCCAAACTCTTCGTGTAGTTGGATATTGCCATTCCTTTAGTATCCAACTGCTACTGTTTGATTTGCTATCACCACCGACACCAAATTCAAACTCTATGCCCTCAACTTCCATTTCTGGAATGTTATCTTTTGTTCTGTCACCTCCGTTGCAAAAGATAATTCTATGATGTTCATAAGCCTTCTTGGCTTGTTCAAGGGCCGCTTTAGCACTTCCATCACTATCATCAAAACCCCAAACAGTATCTACCATTTCGAGTCTTTCAATAATTCCTGCCCTTTCTTCAAATGGCATAAAGGGCCTGCCTTTCTTTTTAGTTAACCAATCATCACTATTTAATGCTACCACTAAATGGTCTCCTAGTCTTTTTGCTGATTCTAAGTAACTTATATGTCCTGAATGTAGTGGATCAAAGCCTCCACTAACTATGACAACTGTTTTTTGCATTAGTGACCACGTTTTCTCTGCATCTGTGCAATTCTTTCATTGTAATCTCTAACACGTCTAGTTTTACGTTTTGATTTCATCCACTTTGTACCAGTGGGCAAGTACTGTTTCATTTCTCCACGTGCTTCTGCATCACGGACATACTTGTTCCAACGTTTAACTGCTTGTTGTTTTTTACGATTACGTTTTGCACTAGGCTTTTCATAATATTGTTGTTTAGCCATTTCCTTTTGAAACTCTGCTTTTTCTAACTTACGTTTTAAAACTCTTAATGCTTTACCTACATCATTGTTTCTTACTTCAATTGATGCCTTGAACTTATCTAAATAATGTTCTTCTTTCTTAGGTCTGTCTTCTCGCCTTCTGTTGTTCCACTGTTTAGTGTACTCTCTGTTTCCTTGTCTTCCTTTAGATTTGTTCAACTTTTACCTCGTAATTTAATTTTGTATTCTGAATCAATTTTTTCATTACCGTTAGTATATACTAATGTAGGGTAAGAGTCAACCGATTTTGTTGGGTATTGTTTGAAGAAAACGTTTTTAACTCCATTTTCCTTGAGTTTTGGAGCCCTAAACATTATGTTGTGTAGGCTATTTTCTACAATGCTTTTAAGTCCTCTTGCACCTGTTTTAGACTTACTAGCCATTTTAGCAATATCTTTTATGTATTGTTCTTCGAAACTTAATTCTATTTCATCGTACTCCAATAATTTTTTAACTTGTGGTAAAACACTTGCTTTGGATTCATTTAATATTTGTACCATATCGCTTTCTGTGAGCTCGTCTAACGTAACTAAATTAGGTAGCCTACCCACAAGTTCCGGTATTAAACCATATGTAATTAAATCTTGTTGTGTAATGCTATCTTGCCATTTTACTTTAGCAACTTTGTTTTTGGAAATATCAGAATTAAATCCAACCTTTTTAACTTTCATTCTAGTTTTAATTTTGTTTTCTAATCCTACAAAAGCACCACTACATATAAACAACACATTGGATGTGTCAAAATCAATAAACTGGTCCATACGTTTTGATCCGTTTGTTGTAACTTTTACAGTAGTGCCTTCTATTAATCTTAACAATGCTTGTTGTACACCTTCACCACTAATATCTTTTGTAGAGGCGTTAGATTCTTTACTACGAGCCTTTTTGTCTATCTCATCTATAAACACTATTCCTTTTTGTGCTAAATCAACATTCCAATCACATGCATTTAACAAACGTTCTAATACACTTTCCACATCTTCACCTACATAACCTGCTTCAGTTAATGTAGTAGCATCTGCTATAGTAAAAGGAACTTTAAGCATTTCTGCTAATGTTTGTGCTAATAATGTTTTTCCTGTTCCTGTGGAACCAACCATAATTACATTACTTTTATCCAGTTTAATATCATCTGTTGAATATAATACTTTTTTATAATGATTGTATGCACATACACTTAAAACTTCTTTTGCATACTCTTGGCTGATAACAGTTTCGTCTAAGTGTGCTTTTATTTGTTCTGGAGTTGGTATTTCTTCCAAATCAAAATCATCTGTTATCTCTTCTTCGTTTATTATCTTATAACTGATACTGATACATTCATTGCAAATGTATGAGTTAGGGCCTGCTATAAGTTTCTTTACTTCGAAACGTTTCTTACCGCAAAAGCCACAGGATAAATTTTCTTTGTCTGTTGTGTCTGTCATTACTTTTTTAAATACCTTGGTTTATTATCCGGTTCGTCGACATCTCCATTTTTGGGTAATGGTATCGCCCAAAACCCTAATTGTTTATTTACTTCTTCTTCACTTAATTGTTTAAGCATATTGAGTACTTCATCTGAACTTAAATCATTTACATTTAGTTCACTGTTTGCAATTAAAGTTGCCGCTCCTAACAAATCTCCTGTTGCTGGTGCTTCTATTACTTTTGGACGTCTTGGTCCTTCAACAACTTTTTCTATTTCTTTAACAATTTCTACAGGAACTTCTATAATTTTTTCTACAGGTACCTCAACTATTTTTTCTACTTCTTTTGGTTTTACTTTAAGTTTGTTCTCTAGTTTTTCTATTTCTGCTTTAAGTCTATCTATTTCTCTGTTATCTGTTCTAACAACAACTCTTTCTGGTCCTTGTACATGAACAACTTTTTCTACAGGCACTTCAACTATTTTTTCTACTTCTTTAATTACCTCTTTTTCAACAGGTACTTTTATTTTCTTTTCGACAATCTTTTCAACTATTTTTTCTACTGGAACTTCTTTGACTACTTCGACGGGGACTTCGACGATTCGTTCTGGTCCTTCAACTTCGACTTCGCGAGTGACCACGACCTCCTTTGGGACCTCGACCTCTTTCTCAACTGTGACAACCTTTTCGACCTCAACTTTAATCTCCTTAGGCTTTTCAGCCAATTGTTTTTCTAAGTCATCTATAACATCTAAAGCATCATCTAACATTTCTAAAGTGTTAGCATACTTAGTGTTTAAACTGTCAAGTGCTTTTTTAACTGTTATCTTTTTTGTCATCTTTCTTCAGTTTCTTTTGTAGTCGTTTTTCTAACTCTTTAATAGCAGGTGGTGTACTTAAATCAATATCTATATCTGCTTCAACTTCTTTTTCTACAACTTTCTCAACTTCTTTGATGACCTCAACAGGCACTTCTTTAATAACTTCTTTTTCTACAATCATAGGTGCAGGCTGTTTATAACCAGACATCACATCTGCGGCATCATCCACTGCACTTGGTGGACTAGGTTGCCTTGGTAAATCTGGGCCTTCATCCTTTAATGTATCTCTTAAATCAGGACCTGTTTTTTCTAAGTTGATACCATAACGTAATAACGTTTGGTTAGCCGCGATAACTAGCATAACTGCTAGTGGGTCAAACACAAATACTAGCATCAGTATGAATACTTGTACTGCTTTATCCAATAAATCTTCGCTATCTCCTCCAAAAAGTAATTGTGCTACATACTTAATTGGTCCTACTTCTTTTTCTAATGTTCTTACAACACTTTCTGCTTGAAACTTCTCATCTTTAAGTGTTGCTATAGTGACGTAAATTGTATCTATCTGCTCGTTATAATCGTCTATCTTGATTAAGTTGGCATCTTGCTGTTCTGTATTACTATTTCTTAATCTGTTTATTTCTGCATTTGCATCGTCAATAGTATTTTGTGCTTGTTCTCGATACTTGTCTATATTGTCTTGTTGTTTATCTATGTCTTTTTGAATGCTTTCACGTTGTGCTTTTTGAGATTCGAAAAGTGCATTTGCTTGTGCTACATAATCTATTTTTTCTGTTTCTGCTTGTCTAAATGCTCCACCTTCATCAAGTGTAACAACTTCTACACCTTTTGCTCTAAGGTCATTTACTGCTTTATCCAATATTCCTAATTGGTCTCTAAGTTGATTTATTTGTCCTTGTGCATAGTCTATGTCTCCTTGTACTCTAGCCCATGCACCATCTCTAATTTCTTCCTGTTGTTTGATACTTTCACTTACATCTACTGTACCACCAATACCTAGTATTCTATCTTCAAGTATATCTATTTTGTTTTCTTCTCTAGCAATTTGTCCGTCAATACGTTCTACAATAGCAAAAGCATCTCCACTTTCACTTGCTTGATCCAAATGTGCTTTACTTAGATATCCAAAAATACCCATACTGGTTATTAACATTAATACAAAAACAGCAGTCGACAGATATGCCTTCAAGGCAAATGAAGTTTCATTCCAATATCTATATAACCAACTTGCTGTCAGAAGTTTGCCTACTTCAAGTGTACCAGCCATTACAGCAATAGGTGTTGCGGCGGCACTAAATATAGCCATAAGTCCAGCAATACTAAACCAGGCGGCTACTCCGGCAATGGCAAGAGCAGTTATTAAAGTTAATATACCGAATAACATGCAACTATTTATCGGTATTTTCCTTATAATTAAAACAGTTTGGACATAAATATCAACATGCAACTAACTTGGACGCACAATAAAGCAGAAAAATTACTGAAATGTATTGTTTTTCATTCTGAAACATTTAATCAAACATTGTATTATACTACCACAGATGGTGGTACAACTATTAACAAGTATTTTAATGATGTTTTAATCAACACTTATGTTAGAACACCAGAAGAAGACCCATGGGAAAATGAAAAGCAGTGGCTCAGTGAAACATATTCAGAACATGTAGGAGTATATCGACCTATGTGGCATTTACAAGAACTTTCAGAAGAAGAATACAGAGAATGGGAAAGTACGCATGATTGGAATATGGCTATGCCTATATATGGTATTAGTGATGATGGATACTATTTAGACAGACTGCAACGTCACTCTCATGTTCAAGAAGGACGTGATATGGAAAATATTGTTATAGATATTGAGAACAAACTTTGGATTGAAAAAGATAGTGAAGGAAATTATTACCAAAGAGAATGGTGTGAAGAAAACAATAGTTTCTACAATGTTCAACCTTGTTGTGTATTTCCAGACAATCCTGGAAGAACTTTACTTAAAAATTATTCTGAATAACTAATTTTTTGATGGTCGTTACGTTCTACAGTAGCAGAATTGTGTCCATGCTCTCTAACTGTAACTTCTTGTACCCAGCATCTACCATCTGTAAGTTCAGATACTAAATCCTGTGCATAGTCAAATACCATTTCTGCAAATCGTTCACATCCTGTTGCAGGAACAATTCTTAAATCAAGTAATTTTTTCTCTTCTAACTGTTTGAACGTTTCTAATTCTGGGTCATCTTCTGCAACCAAATATGTATGGTCAAACATTTCTGCTAACCAATTTTTAAGTGGCTTCAATCCACCAAAGTCTACTATCCAATTACGTTCATCTAGTTCGCCGCCAAACTTCAATTCAAATTGTAGTGCGTATCCATGTATTAAATTACAATGACTGTCTGCTCGCCATTGTCTAAAGGCGCAACTATGTCCTGTTGCGTGAGAATATGTTTTGCCTGAATAAAATCTTTTGTTTACCATTATAATGTCTCTATCTTTGATGTTTGTTTTGTATAACCTTTGCTTATTTCATCATTAGTTTTACCCATACTTAAAATATGTTCCATCTTGATAGTTACTGTGGACTCTGGGTTGACTGTCATCATGTATGGCATAAGTCCGAAACCTTCTGCACTTCTGCCAACAATTAATGGTGTACTCAATTCAACAAAGCCATCATCTCTTTTGTCTTTGCTTAATCTTGCAACCAGTTCTTCGCCTGTTGTTAATCTACAACTGACCACTTCATTTTCTTTAATAACTTCAATAAGCATAGTATTTTCCTGTAATAAATGTATTATACAGATTAGTTATGAAAAGTCAAGTCTTTTTTATAACTATCTTGGACATGGTATTTTGTGGGTACTGTGGCTCGCTTATTATGTATGTTTGATTATATTTGTTACAAAAATATTTTATTGCATCTTGGACATCTTGCATGTCCCAATCATCTAAAACAATAACAGTTCCATCTTTGCATTTTGGATATACCCATTCTAAATCTGCAACTTTTTGTTCGTATGTATGACCGCCATCTATATAAATGTAATCTAATACTGGCAAATCCATATCAACAGGAGTGGTTGCATTTATTAATTGAACTTGCGGATAGTCTTTGAATAGTTTTTGATTACTTTCAAATGTATATGTTTTAGGATTGCTAAACGTAAGGTTTGGCATATTTCCTATTTCTATACTTGCTTCTAATTCAGTGTAGTTGTCTACAGTAATAAGTGTTTTTGGATTGCCATATTCTAATAAGTGTAAGGTACTTTTACCACAGTAGGTTCCAATTTCCAAACAGACAGAATCCTCAGTTACATGTTCTCTTATAACATGTTCACAAAAAGTTGCCTTTTCAGGGGAAAGGAACCCTATGGTATTCTTCCACGTTTTACGCATAAGAATATTTAATTAGAACTTAAATTTTAGTTAGACTATTCCGGCTTCTTCTAAAGATACGTCAACAACACCTTCTCTAATTAACTTTTTACGATTAGCCATATGTTTATCTTGTATCTCTTCTTTACTGCCGCCGAAGTATGCTACTGCATGACCTTCTTCGACTAAGATATCAGTTACCATTCTGCCGTCATCAGTGACAAAGTCACCTAAGATACGACCAAACTTACCTCGCATATCTTCGCCTTTTTTGTTAATCTGTGTTTTTAGAATTGGACCTGATTTACCACCAATAAGTTCTTTCAATCTAGCCTTACTAGCCAAACCAAATTTCTTTTCAACTTTATCTCTTGTTCTGGACTCTGGTGTGTCTATGCCCATGATACGAACTCTTTCGTCTCTAAGCATGATATCAAATCCTAAATCAATGTCAACGTCTACTGTATCGCCATCAATCACTTTGATGACTTTGCATCTGTATTCGTACATAATTACTCCTGTGTTTTCCTACAAGAGTATTTATCTTAAAATACTGTTTTAATCGTTTCTAATTAAGAATGTATGATTGCTTAGAATAGCAACAACTGGATATACTTGTCCCCAACTAGGTTGACTAATATTATGATTATAATAATGTGTCGCACCACTTGTTGGATCTATGGTTACACCATACATAGCCAATAAAGAAACTTGAACACTTTGTTTCCAGGCTTCCATATTAGGTCCGATTGGTTTTCCAGGATGAATCTTTTCATATACTACTTGAATATCATCAGACTTGCCATCACAATACCAACTGAATTGGCACATACCTATAATAGGTACTTCGTATCCTCTCCAATTAGTTCTATACTTTGCTTGTTTTGTAACACCACAGATAGTGTTAGGATATTTTTTATGTGCAACTCTATTTAGAGTCACATGAGCAACTGCTGATTTACCTGCAAGGTTTTCACCTTTTGCTTCATGGTAAACATTCTGTGCTAAACAAAATGCTTCTTCCTTATCAATAAGAACGTCAGTGGCATTGTAGGGTGCATAACTTAACATCATAGATGTTAATACTGCTAATAAAGTTTCCATACTCCCCTTCTCCCTTTATTTTTTGTTAGGCAACATTCCTAATAACATGAGCATCATGGTCATGTTCAATAAAACTACCATCTGGATTTCTACCAGGTGATGTTGAAGCATGGATAACATTATCAAATTTTCTAATGTCATATCCAGTTCTATGTAGTATGCTGTCAACAATTCTTTGTCTCATCAACTTCATGAAAGGAACATTAATATTTACAGGATTATCTGAACCTTCTGGATGATTAACATTTTCTTCGTGATTATACCACATTGATTCTAAACCTGTAAGTTGAATCGTAACACCTGGTTCATCAGTATTGTCATTAGAACAACTAACTGTATTAATCCAGTATCCATTTACAGATGTAATTTTATCTTTGCTTTGGTTTGTTGTGTAAATACTATTCAATTTTGCTCCCTTTCTTATTTAAAATATACATATATTATACT
>MDTD01198620.1_pt1 | contig 13203 bp, 9 predicted proteins | sample 811221 | NCBI WGS metagenome assembly MDTD01 (sample SAMN05326646, study PRJNA326480) | marine metagenome | isolation source: seawater | place: Pacific Ocean: South West | collected 2011 | reverse complement strand
TTCAAAAAAGCATCTTAGTATTAATTAATTTAATTTTTGGAAGTATGGTTTTGCTAAGCTATTATTACGGACTTGAAAAACTAAAATCGATGGATAAAAATCCAAGTGTTTTGTGGGGTGGAGTGCCCGAGATTCTACAGCCTGGAATAGTAGTTTTTATGTTCATTGGTGCAATAGGATATTTCCTCTTCACGTATAATTTTTTATTTAATGTAAGTTCTGATAAGTTGTTTTTGGGAAAATTTAGTTATTCGAACCTCCACCTATTATATCTCTTAGTTTTCATCCCCTCAATGGTATGGATTGGTTTAACAATAGATTATGTAGATTCTCAAAAAAGTATGTTTGATTGGATAGTTCTTGTTGTGATTTTATTTACCGTTGCAGCTTCATCAGTTATGCTTTTGTTATTCACAATTGATTTAAAAGTAGAAAGTGGTTCGATGTATTTAGCTTACGTTGTGGGCGCTGCTTTTTTTGCTTTTCACACACTTTTTTTGGATGCGATTTTATGGACATCGTTTTTTCATAAATCGAATTAATATTTAACTAGCTTATTTCAACAGCAGAACAAGGTTCTCCGAAATATATCTTCTTTGCTTTGCCTGAAAGTTTTGCAGTTATTATTAAGTAGCTCCAAATAGGTACGGGAACAGAAGTGCACCCTTTAATCAAAACTTTTTTTCCGGAGTAAGATTCCCAGTCAATTTTAGATATTTTGTTTCTGAAGTCTTGCTCTTTCAAAATTCCGTTTGTTAAAAAGTCATCGAGCTCAATTTTCTTCATAATAATATTTACTTTTTGTTGAAACCTAGTTTTTCTCTCGCTTCATCACTCATCATGGAAGGTTCCCATGGAGGATCAAAGGTAACCGTGACATTTGCTTGAGATATTTCATCAAGATTTTCTAGCTTTTGCTTAATATCAGCTGCCATATGTTCGCCCATTGTGCAACCAGGTGTTGTAAGAGTCATAATTATTCCAACTTCATGAGTCCCATCATTTAGTGGTTTTGCATTAATTTCATAAATTAATCCCAAGTTCCACAAGTCAATTGGTAACTCTGGATCAAAGCACTGTTTTAATATATCAATTATTTGTTTATCCATTATTTTATATAAATATTCATTTTGTTTTTGTTAACAATTTCTCCAATTTCAAAAGCATCCATTTCTTTTGATAGGGCTTTTAATAAATCACTATAAGTTTCTTTTGAGCAACTTACAAGTAGGCCTCCTGAAGTCTGTGCATCAGCGACCATTACTTTTTCAAAACTGCTTAAATTCCTATCAAATTGGATGAATTTTTCGTAGTAAGTTAAGTTTCTTTTTGAACCACCTGGAATTACTCCTTCTCTAGCTAATTCATATGTACCAGAAAGGAATTTTATTTTATCAAAATAAATATTAGAGCTTACATCACTCGAATTGCAAAGCTCATTTAAATGACCTACTAGTCCATAACCAGTAACGTCCGTGCAAGCATTTACTCCAAAATCAATCATTATCTCTGAAGCCCTCTTATTCAGTTCGCTCATGATTTTAGTAACTTCATCAAGCTGTAACTGTGTCGCAATATTTTTTTTAATTGCTGTAGTGATTATTCCAGTTCCAATTGGTTTTGTTAAAATTAAATGGTCTCCACTTTTAGCACCAGAATTTTTAATAAATCCTTTTTTGCCTGACTCACCAGTAACAACTAATCCATATTTGGGTTCTTTATCTTTAATACTGTGTCCACCCAGTATTGATATTCCTGCAGAGTTACAAGTTTCTAGACCACCCCTTAATATCTCACTCATTACTTCAATTGGAAGTTCATCAGATGGAAAAGCTAAAATATTTAAAGCAAATAAAGGTATACCTCCCATTGCGTAAATATCTGATAAAGAATTTGCCGCAGCTATTCTTCCAAAATCATAAGGATTATCTACAATTGGAGTAAAAAAATCTAACGACTGAATTATTTCTTTACCATCATTCAAAGAATAAATGCAACAATCATCCATATTTTCAAATCCATATTGACGATTTGAATCAGATTTTAAATTTATAATTCCCAAAACTTGGGATAGAGTCTCTGGACTTAATTTACATGCTCAGCCAGCCCCTGAGCTGTAGCTTGTTAATTTAATATGTTTTTTTTCTTTCATGTTTCAAAGTGTAATTTATAAAAAAAAATAATTACTTTTTGTTCAATAATTTGTATAGTGTAATTTAGTAATGCTATTAATTTAAAAAACACCGAATAATAACTTGACCGACACAAAAAAAAATATTGAAGAATTAGATGATGTAACTATCCGTTTTGCAGGTGATTCAGGGGATGGTATGCAGCTTACAGGCAATCAGTTTTCAGACAATACTGCTCTCTTTGGAAATGACCTTACGACTCTTCCTGATTTTCCTGCAGAAATTCGTGCTCCTGCTGGTTCTTTAGCCGGAGTTAGTTCTTTTCAGATGCAGTTCAGCAGTAACGACATTCATACACCGGGTGATGATTTAGATGTTTTAGTTGCTATGAATCCAGCTGCTTTTAAGGTCCACCTTTGCGACTTGAAAGGTAATGGAATGTTAATTGTGAATACTGCTAATTACTCTCCGAAAAATTTAAAACTTGCTGGTTATGAAGAAAATCCACTTGAAGACAAAAATATTTTGGAGGAATATAGGTTAATTAAAGTTGATATGTCAGAGATGGTTTCAAAAGCTCTTGAAGACATGGATTTAGATGCTAAGTCAAAAGCAAGATGTACAAATATGTTTGCCCTTGGGTTGCTTTATTGGATCTATGAACGAGATATGAATACAACTATAGATTTTTTAAAAAAGAAATTCAAAAAAAAACCTGATATAGTTGAAGCAAATAAAAGAGCGCTAAAAGCAGGATTTTATTTTGGAGATACAATTGAGGCCATTAAAACTACTTATAAAATTAATCGAGCAAAATTTAAAAAGGGTACATATAGAAATATCATGGGTAACCCAGCATTAAGCATGGGTCTTTTAGCTGCAAGCGATAAATCATCAACTGAATTATTTTTTGGAGGCTATCCAATTACTCCTGCAAGTGATATTCTTCATTTCTTGTCAAATTATAAAAATCTTGGAGTCAAAACATTTCAAGCAGAAGACGAGATAGCAGGAATTTGTAGTACTTTAGGTGCTTCATTTACTGGTTCCCTCGGTATAACTGCTAGTAGTGGTCCTGGTATTGCACTTAAGGGAGAAGCTATGGGCCTAGCAATAATGACAGAATTACCTGTAGTTATTATTAATATCCAAAGAGGAGGACCATCAACAGGGCTTCCAACGAAAACCGAACAATCCGATTTAAACCAAGCAGTTTTTGGAAGAAATGGAGAAGCTCCTTTGGTTGTATTGGCGCCTAAGTCACCTGGAGATTGTTTTTACATGGCCTTTGAGGCGTGCAGAATTGCATTAGAATACATGATGCCTGTAATGTTATTATCCGATGGTTATCTTGCTAATGGATCTGAGCCTTGGAAGATACCTGATTTCAGTAAAATGCCAAAAATAAATACAAAAAAAACTGTTCATTCTGATGAATCATTCATGCCCTATGCAAGAGATCAAAAATTATCAAGACCGTGGGCTATACCTGGTACAAAAGACTTGGAACACAGAATTGGAGGCCTAGAAACCGAAGAATTGACTGGCAATGTTAATTATGACCCTATTAACCATGAAAAAATGGTTAATATTAGAAATCAGAAAGTTGAAGTGGTTGCAGATGAGATACCTGAGTTAATACCATATGGAGACGAAACGGGTGATATTTTAGTTCTTGGATGGGGTAGTACATATGGAGCTATTAGATCAGCTGTTGAGAGAGCTAGGTTAGAAAAGAAGTCTGTTTCACACATTCAGCTCCAGTACATCAACCCCTTACCAAAAAATCTAGGTGATTTACTTTTAAAATATAAAAAAGTTATAATTCCTGAGCTGAATTTGGGACAGTTAAATCATATTATTAGAGCAAAATTTCTAGTTGACACAATTGCTTTAAACAAGGTTCAAGGTAAGCCATTCACTATAAATGAGATTTACAATAAAATTTTAGAGGTTAAAATATAAAATGAGTGATGAAAATATAGCACCAATTTTAAAAAAGAAAGATTTTGTATCAGGTCAAGACGTAAAATGGTGTCCTGGATGTGGCGACTACGCAATTCTAGCGCAAGTTCAGAAGGTATTCCCATCTCTGGGGATAAAAAAAGAAGATTTTTTAGTTGTATCTGGCATAGGATGTTCAAGTAGATTTCCATATTATATGAATACATTTGGATTTCACACAATCCATGGAAGAGCACCGGCGGTTGCTTCAGGAGCTAAATTAGCGAATCCAAGTTTATCAGTTTGGATGGTAACTGGAGATGGAGATGCTATGAGTATTGGAGGAAATCACTTCATTCATATACTAAGAAGAAATTTAAATATAAAAATCCTCATGTTTAATAATAAGATTTATGGTTTAACAAAAGGTCAATATTCGCCAACTTCTGAACTGGGTAAAGTTACTAAGTCAACCCCAATGGGATCATTAGATTATCCATTCAATCCCTCTAGCCTGGCGCTTGGGGCAGGGGCAACTTTTGTTGGGAGGTCACTTGATAGAGAAACAAAACATCTAGCAGAAATGGTCGGCCTAGCAAATTCTCACGAAGGTGCATCTTTTATTGATATTTATCAAAACTGCAATATTTTCAACGATGGTGCACACTCAGCATATACTGATAGAGAAACAAAACATGACACTTTGATAAAGCTTGTTAATGGAGAACCAATGATTTTCGGCGATGGTGGTTCAAAAATATTAAAGTTAGAAGGTTCTAAGTTCAAAGTTTTAAAGCTAGAAGATGGTTTTTCTACAGACGATGCAACTATTCATAATTATAATGATAAAAATTTAGCATTTTTATTAAGTGAAATGACTGTTAATGAAGAACTTCCTACACCAATTGGGATACTTTATAAGGAAGAAAAACCTACTTATGAAAATATGATGATGGATCAACTAGATAATGCATTAAACAAACAAGGAAAGGTTGATATTCAAAGTATAATTTCAGGGACCAACACATGGGAAGTTTCATAGTTACAAAATACTTTATTGGAGAATCATAATGAGAGTTGAAAGAGATTCAATGGGTAATATTAAAGTGCCAAAAAAAGCTTATTATGGGGCTCAAACTATGCGAGCTTCCAACAATTTTAAGGTAAGCGATGATAAAATTCCGCTAGAGATTATTTACGCAATAGTAATAATTAAGAGATCCGCTGCAATTGTCAATCATTCTTTAAATAAATTAAATTCTGAATATAAGGTTGCAATTGTAAAAGCTTCAGATGAAATTTTGCAAAAAAAATATGACGACCAATTTTTAATCGATGTTTATCAAACCGGTTCAGGAACATCGACAAATATGAATGTTAATGAAGTAATAGCTAATAGGGCAAATGAAATTTTAGGGTATGATTTAGGTAGTAATAAGCCAATTCATCCCAATGATCATGTTAATATGGGGCAATCAAGTAATGATGTAATTCCCTCTGCAATTCACATTGCTGCTAAAAGCTTAATTCATAATAAGCTTACTCCTGCGTTAAGTTTAATTTGCGATGAGCTTAAAGAAAAATCCGAAAAATTTAATTCAATAATCAAAATTGGAAGAACTCATTTACAAGATGCTACTCCAATTAGAATGGGACAAGAATTTTCAGGATATTATTCATCAATATCAAATTGCACCTCAAGAGTAACTAATGCTTTAACTTCAATTTCAGATTTAGCTCAAGGTGGAACTGCTGTAGGGACAGGAATTAATACTCATCCTGATTTTGGAAAATTAATTTCAGTTGAGATTAGTAAGTTTACAAAATTAGAATTTAATGAAGCTTCAAATCATTTTGAAGCTCAAGCAAGCCAGGATGCGGTTGTCGAGCTTTCAGGATCCCTAAAATCCATTGCTGTATCAATGACCAAAATAGCAAGTGATATAAGGCTAATGGGTACCGGACCTAGATGTGGAATTGGTGAATTAATAATTCCTGCTGTTCAGCCTGGTTCTTCAATTATGCCCGGTAAAGTAAATCCCGTTATATGTGAATCAATGTTGCAAGTTTGTGTTCAAGTCATTGCAAACGATTTATCAATAACTTTAGGAGCTCAGGGTGGAAACTTTGAGCTAAATGTAATGCTTCCTCTGATTGGGAGTAATTTAGTTTATTCAATTAATATTTTATCAAACAGTATTGTAATGTTTACTGATAAATTACTTAAGAATTTGAAAGTTGATGAAAAAAAATGTAAAGATTACATAGAAAAAAGTTTATCAATGTGTACGATTTTAGTTCCAGAAATTGGATATGATAAAACTGCTAAACTTGCATATGAAGCCTATAATTCTGGAAAAAATATTAGGGAACTTTTGCTTGAAAAAAACATATTACCAAGTGAGAAAGTTGAAGATTTATTAAATCCTTTCAAAATGACCGAACCTTTAAAATAATTTGAATGATAAAATAAAGTACCCTTTGAAGAATTCATTAAATTTAAAATTTAAAGAAATGATGAAAAAATTTTTATTTATCGGGGTTTGTCCGATGATTCTTGGATTTTGTTATATTTTTTATTTATCTTACGATCTTCCATCTCTTGAAGCGCTTCAAAATTATGTGCCTGTTCAAACAACAAAATTAATTTCTGCTAATGGAAAACCAATTCGTGATTTATATGTACAAAAGAGAGAAGTAATCGATATAGCTGAAGTACCTGAAGATCTTAGAAAAGCTTTAGTTTTTATGGAAGACAGACGTTTTTTTGAACATCCTGGAATTGATATTTGGGGAATTTTTAGAGCAATTAGTGTTATTGCGAAAGGTGGAAGCACGCAAGGAGCTAGTACCCTTACTCAGCAACTAGCCAGGAATATGTATAACATTACTATTGGAAGAGATAAAACTCTTTCTAGGAAGCTTAAGGAAGCAATAACAGCTTATAATATTGAAAAAACTTACACAAAATCAGAAATCATGGAATTATATCTTAATTCTGTTTTCTTTGGACATCAGGCAAATGGAATTCAAGAAGCTTCAATATTTTATTTTGGAAAAGAAGCACGAGAATTAAATCTTAATGAGTCTGCCTCAATTATAGGATTACTCCCAGCACCAAATACATACTCACCTAAAAATATAAATAGGATTAATACAGTATTTGGATATTCTGAAAATTTTTTTGACGGCTTAGGAGATGAATCTTATATCCAAACAGGAGGATGTGTAGATAGTAATTTTGATTGGTTTATAGACTGCGATGAAACCATGACAATTTGTGAGGGCGATGATTCTTGGACTTCGGATTTAGGTAATGGTTATTGGGATGAGGGTGAAGTTTTTAATCATTCTGATTTTCCTAGTAATTGTTATCATGATACAAGTAATGAGTGCACCCAAGATTCTGATTGCGTATGGATTAAAGCTCCTTTGAAAAAAAATATCTTAACTAAAATTGATGGAATTAAAAAAGGAGAAATAGAAATTGAAAATATTTTATTCATTGATGAAAATGATGACGAAGTTCCAGTTAGGTTCTCTCAAAAAAGTCAATTAAACAATATTATTTCTTATGAATATGACAAAGAAAATCAACAACTTTTAGTTTATCTAAAGTCTAGCAAAAAAATAAAATATTATAGATTCAAAATTAACGGCTTGAAAGAAATCAGCTGGAGTTCAGCAAATGGTGGAGGACTTGCTTCAGAAATGAACTTCATCGAGTCAAACCACAGTTGGTTATCGTTTAGTAGGAAAAATTTAGTTCTCAAAGTAATGAAAGATCAGGGATATTTTCAAGGTGATAACTCAAAAGATTATTTTTATAAAAACTTACTTATGCCAGTAACATTAGTTAAAAACTTCAAAAGAGATTATGGATTGGCATCATATTTCACAGAGGATGTTCGAAGAAAATTATTAAGCTATAGAAAGCAAGAAACTTACCAAAAAATCAATTTTATTTTACCTACATTGAATAACGATTCAATATTATTTGATATGAAAAAATGGGTTGCGAAAAATTATAAAATGAGGCTCAATATTGATGGCTATAAAGCTGATTTATATAAAGATGGATTAAGGGTTCATTGTTCTCTTGATACTAGAATTCAGGATTTGGCATCAAGTGTATTTAAAAAGTATATGGATAAAAATCAGAAGGATTTATATACAACCTATACAAATCCGACTAATAAAGGCTTGCTTGACTCAGTTATTCAAATTTCCAGAAAAAGAAAAATCAAGGAGTTGAAGAAAGAAATTCAGATTAAATATTCAAGAACTTTAGAAGAAAAAATTATTAAAGAAGAGGTTAAAAAATGGCAAAGTTTTAACAAAAGTACTGAAGAAATTGATTTAATTATAAGTGCTGGAAAACATATAGGTGAGAAATTTTTTGACTGTAACAATGATTTTAGTATTTGTGAAGGTGATGTTTCTTGGTCTCCAGAGTTAGGAAATGGCAGATACGATTTTGGCGAAAGATTTATTGATGGAAATAAGCAATACAATAAAGGTGAAAGATTTAATGATGCGAATGGCAATGATACCTATGACCCGGGTGAAATCTTCATTGATAAAAAAAATAAAAAGTATGATCCAGATGGTTCAATAATTATCAGACTCCGAAAGGAAATTAATTTAATGGTAAAAAATTCAATTGATACAATGAATTACGATAAAAAATTTATTTTAGATTTATTAAAAAATAATAAAGAAATTCCTAGTTATTTGCGTAAAGAATTTTTGATTCAAGGTTCAGTAGTTGTATTGGATGTTGAAACAGGTAATGTTATCGCGATGATTGGAGGAAGACAGGAGAGAAATTACGTAGATTTTTTTAATAGATCATCTAGAGCATTAAGACAACCTGGTTCAGTTTTTAAGCCATTTGTATATATGACTGCTCTAGAAAGTTATGACTATCAGGATAGACCTTTTTCTCCGAATTATAAAATTCAAAATCAAAAGTTCAGTATAATTGATGGACCTCGTGACTATCAACCGGAAAATTTTGACGGAAAGACTGGTGGAGAAAAAACACTACGCGAAGGTTTGAAAAAATCAATTAATTTGATAGCAGTAAGGCTAATAAGTAAAATAAGAAATGGCCCTGAAAAAGTTAAAGACATGGCAGAAGATTTTGGTATATCATCTTCAATTTATCCGGGAGAAGCAATTGCTCTAGGAGCTTCTTCAGTCTACCCTCTGGAAATAACTGCAGCTTACTCAGCAATTTCAAATAACGGTGTGTATATGAGACCGAACTATTTTTATAAAATTGATAATAATCTTGGAAGTACTATCAAAGAACTTGATTTTGAGGATAATTACGCCAACCCGAATGAAGCATCAATTTATTTAATAAGAGATATGATGAGAGATGTTGTTAGGGATGGAACAGCTCAATCTCTTAGATGGAAATATAAATTTAATTCACCTGTTGCAGGAAAAACTGGAACTACAAATAATAGAACAGATGCATGGTTTGTAGGATTTACACCACAAGTGTGCATCGGAGTATGGGTTGGAATGGATAATCCTGCTGTTTCAATAAAAAAATATGGTAGTGAAGCGGCACTTCCAATTTTCGCAGAAACTATTAAGAAAATATACGATTTTGGAGAGTACAGCTTAGGGAATGAAAAATCCCGTGAATTAGATTCCAAACTTGATTGGGAATTTCCAAAAAGTGGTATTGTCACGAAAGAAATATGTAAAGAAAGTCTTAAAATATCAAATAAATATTGTAATACTAAGTCAGGAGTTCAAAATGAGATATTTTTAGAAAATCATATTCCTAGTGATAAATGTAATATCAAATCACACATTTCGAGATTTAAATAGATTCAAAAAGATTTAGGTTCATTTTCTCACAAATTTCTGAAATATCTTCTTTTATTTTTTGAAAATTTTTCTCATTCTCATCAAAAGTTACAATCATATTAAATAAAGGTGAGCCTGTCGTTGGGGCTTGCTCGACATAAGTTTCAATTTGAGTAATATTAATTGATTTATTTTTAAAGTAATTACTTATAGAATCCATTATGCCTTTATCATCGGCACCTTTGATTGAAAAACTGTTATTATGAACTTGAAGCATATTGCTTTTTTTAGTCTGTTTACAAAAAAAACTTAATTTTTCAATTGACTTAAGCTCATCTTCAATTAAACCACTATCTCCTTTGATGGTGAAATTGATTATAATAGCAAATTGATCATCAATTTTTATCATTTTACTGTTTTCAATACTGCCGTTATTATCGTTTATAATTTTAGTAATTTTATTAACTAAGCCAGGTCGATCTTTTCCAATTGCTGTAATTATAATTCTATTCATAGATTAAAGTTTGATTATTGATTTTATCGTTACTTATGAATATAATATCTTTAAATGTATTTTTCACACAATCAATTTGATTTTGATTTGATCCGAAAATTTTAAGAATAGGTTCATTTTTGTTGATTTTATCTCCGATTTTTTTAAACATTCTTAATCCACAGGTAAAGTCAATTTTATCTTTAAGAGTTTTTCTTCCTCCTCCAATTTCAATCAAGGTATTACCTAATTTTTCAGTATCAATCCTTTTTATAAAACCAGATTGTTCAGATAGAACTATATGTTCATATTTAGCGTCATTAGAAACATGTGCTTTATTTATATCACCTTTTTGTGAAGATATCATTTTTTCGAAAATCTCATATGCTTTGCCAGAGAGTATTGATTCTTCAATTTTTTTTGCTGGATTTTCAATTTGCGCCATTTTTAAAGCAATGAGACATATTTTGATTACTACATCGTTTAAATTTTTATCCCGATGTATATTTTTTAAAAAATTTATACTTTCTTCTACTTCGCACCACAATCCTGCAGTTTGACCCAAAGGCTGATTCATATCAGAAATTATATATTCAGAATTAATAGATAAAGATTTTCCAAGATTAGTAAGCGCTTCTCCAAGAGATTTGGCATCTTGAGCATTTTTCATAAATGCACCATTTCCCATTTTTATGTCTAAAACAAGTCCTGATATACCCTCAGCTTTCTTTTTGCTAATTATACTACCGCAAATTAAAGGAGTTGATATTATAGTAGATGTTATATCTCTAATAGAGTAAATGGATTTATCAGCAGGGCAAATTTCTGCATTTTGTCCAATTATTGAAAGATTGTTTTTTTTGACAAATCTTTTAAAATCATAAATTGATAAATCGCCATTAAACCCATTAATTGATTCAAGTTTATCAAGAGTTCCACCTGTATGAGCGAGACTTCTGCCTACAATCATAGGTACATAGCAGCCACAAGCAGCTAAAATAGGTCCCGCAATTAAAGAGACCTTATCACCAACACCTCCTGTGCTATGCTTATCAACTACGTATCCATTAACATCAGAAAAATCTAGTGATTTGCCTGAGTTAATAATCGTGTTTACATATTCATTAAGTTCTCTGGTTGTCATTCCATTAAAACAAACTGCCATTAACCATGCTGAAAGCTGAGAATCTTCTACTTTATTTTGCAGATAATCATTAATAAATTTTTTTATATCTCCTTCAGGATGATTTTTTCCGGACTGTTTATCACTTATAAATTGATAAGGACTAATCATTTTTTTTGAAAGGGTTGGTAGGTTTAGAGAAGATTTTCTCACCAGCATTAATTTTGTAGTTAAAATAAATACCTATAATAAAGAGTATAATATTAGGTAGCCACATAGCTAATACGGGATTGATTGACCCTTTATCAGCAAAATTTTCACCAGCAATTAGAAAAGCCCAATATATAATAAAAAATGTTACACTAATCCCAATACTAATAGAAAACTTTCCTTTTCTAGTGGTTACACCTAAAGGTGCTCCAACAAGAATGAATACAATGCAGGCTATTGGTAGAGAAAACTTTTTGTGCATTTCTACAAGAAATTTGTTAATTTGTTTTTGAAATCCATCTATTCTATTATTTTCTTTTTTGATAGCCAACTTAATATTTTTATAATACTTTTCATTTTCTAATCTTTGAGCGGATATATTTGGAACATGTTGGTTAACTAAGAAGTTATAAGGATAAGATATTACAGAAATTTGATCTATTCTTCTTATATGTCTTTTAATCTTTTGTTGGCATTTATCGATTAAGTCGCTATGCCATTTAATAGTATCTTTAATACCTTTAAAATCTAATTCTCTGTCACCTCTTCTTTGATTATGTGAAAATGAGAATTGATCCATATTCATTTTAAATTGATTTTTCTCAAATTTTATAATTTGATACTTATTATCATCTAAGTCTTGATAAAGAGATCCATTTTCTAACAAAAATGTCATGTGCTGTGAGTCAAAATTATTTACTTTATATGCTTTATTACTCGTTATAGTTTTTTTAATTTTTTTATTAAATTTACCTTTTTCAAGAATTACTACATCTTTAAAAAAGTCATATCCATCTTGGTTAGGTTTTTTAGTATTATCTTTTCCTTCATTTTCAAAATAAATACTGAAACCATCAATTTGATTGTTTAGTTGTTTTGAATCAAGAATTACCTTTAGATTTTTGGTTGAGATTTCTGATAAGAGTTTTTTAGATTCATAGTTCATATTTGGTAAGATCCAATTATTGAAATAAATCATTATTATTGCAACTATTGACGAAAATATAAGTGGTGGTAATACTAATTTGAAATATTGTATCCCTGATGATTTCATAGCAGTTATTTCATTATCTGAACTTAATCTTCCGAAAGCCATGAGTGTACAAACTAACATAGCCATTGGAACAGCCAGAGCTATCACAGCTGCCATGCTATAATAAACCATTTCTATTAAAATTGAAATTTCTAAACCCTTTCCAAGAAATTTATCGATGTGCTTAATTAAATATTGAGCTAATAAGACAAAAATCATTGCAAAAATACATAGCATAAATGGATTAAGATGCTCTACTATTATATATCCATAGATTTTTTTATATGATACTGTATAATACAAAATCAAAATACTGTATAATATCAAAGCAAACATCATTTGACCGTTATTGATTAGAGAATATGAGAAAGCAATTATAGAAACTGAGATTATTGATTTAACAATTAAAAATAATAATGGACTATCTTTTTTAGATGAC
>MDTD01072869.1_pt1 | contig 13203 bp, 18 predicted proteins | sample 811221 | NCBI WGS metagenome assembly MDTD01 (sample SAMN05326646, study PRJNA326480) | marine metagenome | isolation source: seawater | place: Pacific Ocean: South West | collected 2011 | reverse complement strand
TTAGTAATTGCAGACACAGAGTTTGAAGATATTAAAATGCGTCATATGGGTTATACATTTGAAGATTTACAAGTGTTAATTAAAGACATGGTTGAAAAATTACCATTAACAGTTGATGCAATGAATAATATGAAAAACACTCAGTTAGAAGAAGATAAAATTCTTAATTTAGCTCAAGAGTTACTTGATATTAGAGTTGAAGGAACTAAAAATATTTACCCAATTGAAGCAATTCAAGAAGTTGCTTTTGCACAACGTAAAGAAGACACAAATGATGATTTATGGAGTGTATTTAATAGAATCCAGGAAAACATTATTGAAGGTAATTTTGAATATAAAACACCAGGTGGTAAATTACGTCAAGCTAGAATTATCAAAAACTTCAAGCAAGATATGGATGTAAATAAAAAAATGTTCTCTAAAGCTATTGAATATGCAGCTTAATAAATTTATATTACCCTTTTTAATATGTACTCTTTTTTCTTGTGAAGGGGAGTACATATATGATGATGTAGAACCTAATATTAATGGGATTGTTAATGATGATAATTTTCCTTATCCTTGTTTGGATGGTGAGTGTAATACATCATTTGAAATTGATACTTTAGTATCACCAGGCGCTTATCTAGATGATAATGGTTACTGGCATGTTGAATTTAATGGATTATTTTACTTTACTGTTATGGGTCAATTAGATGATTTAGATCCTATATACATTATTAATGATGTCCCTCTAATATCTTCAGAATATTATTACAATCTAGGAGATGGTTATACCAATATTGCTATGTACACAAACACTCCACGTCAACAATTTACAATATTTGAAGACATAATTGGAGATACATTAAAGATAGATATAAAAACTAGATTTAATATTGATATGGGTCAAAGAGTTGAAGTATTTGATGAGTTAAATATTATAATAGAATGAAAAGAATAAGTGCTAAAGAAGCTAAACAATATATACCCCTTAAAGAAAATTATTCTGATAAAAGTATAGAAGCTGCTGAGTATTTTACTTTGACTCCTTCTAGTGTTAGAAAAGGATGGGATAAAGTTACATATTATACCGCAAGAAAAAAAAATATTTTTGCTAAAAGAGGAAAGGGAGATCAATGGGTTTATATTCTTGAAAATGATTCTCAACCAGGATTATTAAAAATAGGTTATACAAGATTAACACCAGATGAACGAGCTAAACAGATTTCTAATGCAACGGGTGTGCCACTTCCATACAAAGTAGCATGGGCTTACCGTTGTTTTAACGGAGAACAATTAGAAGGTGAGGTACATCATGCATTAAAAAAATATCGCGTTAATAACCAAAGAGAGTTTTTTTCAATAAAATTAGAAGAAGCTAAAAAAACAATAGAATTAATAGGTAAAAATTATATAGGATGAGATTAGAAGATAGATTTAGAGAAATTAATAAAGAAAAACAAATAAAATTTAATAAAATGAGTAAAAGTAAAAAAGAAATAAAAGAAGAAAAAAACCATAAAAAATCAGAATTAATAAATGATTTAATGGCTACTATTACAGTAATGGAAGATTATTGGAGATTCCACCCAGATAATCCAGAAAAACAAGATGTTACTAAAGAATATCAAGCATTAGTAAAAATGAAAGATGATATTGAAAAGGAACTGGCAGAGTTAGATAAAGAGTAATATTTATAATCAAAATAGATTATGTATATTTACAACGCAAAATTAGATAGAGTAGTTGATGGTGACACTCTTGACGCTACAGTAGATTTAGGGTTTGATACTTGGAAATTTATTAGAATAAGATTAGTAGGTATAAACACCCCAGAATCACGTACAAGGGATTTAGAAGAAAAAGCAAGAGGACTAGCTGCAAAAGATTTTGTTGTTAATATTTTGAAAAAACATAATAATCATTTTATATTACACTCACAAGGTGTAGGTAAATATGGAAGATGTTTAGGTGAAATATTTTTAGGAGATGTTAAATTAAATGATTTATTAATAACTGAAGGACACGCAGTTGCTTACCAAGGTGGTAAAAGATGATAGATAAAAATAAAATATTTGGATTATTTAGTAGTGACAATAAAGTAGAAAAAAAAGAAGAAAATAAACCCTTTACTTTAAACATGGATGACCCATATACTAAAATAGGTATGTGTGTTAAATTAATTCAAAATCATTATGTATTTCATAAAAAATTAGAAAAATTTTTAAAACAAGAAAATCCTAATTATAGTATAGAATCCACTAAGGAAGCATCTGAATTTACAGTATATAATAGAGCTTATGGGTATTTATCTAAAATAGATCCTAATAGTAAAGAACATGTTAAAGTTATAAAATCATTTGACCCAAAATTGATAAAAAAATCACTAAACACTCTTTTAAATTACTTTATCTCTACAGAAGAATATGAAAGATGTGCCCACATTCATAAAATTCAAGAAAATTTTAAAAAATAATTTGGAATCCCTAAATAGACTATGTACCTTGGAGATACAGGGTTTATGAAAAAATGGGAATTAAAACAAAGGTACCAGGGGGTAAGGGAAAAATAAAAATAATAATTTAATATATTTAATATGGCAATCAGAAATAAAGAGTTAATACTCAAAAGATTAGAAACGGTTGAAGATAAAATAACAGTTATAGACCATTGTGTAAAAACAAATCAACCACTTGAAACTTTCTTTGCAAATCTTAATCAAATTAAAGATCTTGTTAAAGAAGTAACATCTTACATCGAAAACGAAAATTAATAAAAAACAGGTTATGAAACTAACAGCAGAACAAATTCAATATAATTGGGGAACTTTTAACGCTAATATTAGCGAACATATTACAGGTGATCGTAAACAAAAATTATTAGACTTCTATAAAAAGTATGAAGAACGAATAATATTAATGCCAGCATCACATAAAAAAGAATACCATTCAGCATTTCCAGGTGGATATGTTGATCATGTAAATAGAGTTGTTGATGCCTCTCTAAAAATATATGATGTTTGGGTTGAATTTGGAATGGACACATCTACATTTACAAAAGAAGAACTTATATTCTCTGCTATTAACCATGATTTAGGTAAGATGGGTGATTCAGATAATGAAGCTTACATTCCTCAGACTGATAATTGGAGAAGAGAAAAATTAGGTGAAGATTATATGTTTAATAAAAAATTAGCATTTGCATCTGTACCAGATAGAACATTATTTTTACTTCAACAACATGGTATTACATATACATTTAATGAGATGGTAGCTATTCAAACACATGATGGTTTATATGATGATGCAAATACAAAATATTTGAAAACATATATGCCAGAACAAAAACCACGTACATCTTTACCATACATCCTACATCAAGCTGATATGTTAGCTGCAAGAGTAGAATTTGAAAAAGAATGGCTTCCAAAACTTTCTCAAAATAGCGTGGAGATTAAAAAAGAGAATTATACATTAACGTCAAGTAAAAAATCTACCCCAAAATCAAAAGCTTTAAATACAATAAAAAGTAAGGGGTTAAAAAATATGTTAGATAATTTATAATATGACAACAATATCAATAATTATAATTTCAATTTTATCAGTATTAACTTTAATTTTAGGTTATACTACTTATAATTTATTACGCAAAGTTGAAAAATCAGAAGATCTTATAATTAAATATGATAATTACATAACAGAATTTAGTAAACAAATAGAAGCATCGGATAAACGCCTTAATGAGATTGATATGAAGGGAATGTTTAGAAGCGATGATGAAATTGGTTGGTTTTTTGAACAAATAAAGGTACTACAAAATGGAATATCAGAATTCAAGAACAGCTAATGGCAAGAAAAAGAAGAAAGAAGAGTAGAAATTATTTTACTCAAGATACAGAAGATGCTATTGTACTATACAATAACACATCTGATCCTGAAATTAGATCTAAAATTTATGAAGCGCGAATCCATTACGCGTTTTTTAAGTTAACAGAAAATATTATTCATACCTTTAAATTTTACCACACAGAAGTAGATAATTTAGAACACTTACAACATGAAATAATAACATTTTTACTTTCAAAAATACATTTATTTGATCCTACAAAAGGAGCTAAGGCATATTCTTATTTTGGAACTATAGTAAAAAGATGGTTAATATTATATAATACTAAAAATTATAATAAAAAAATAAAAAAAGTTGAAGTAGATATACTAACTAAAGATGGATCTAACCATGCTTATGATATGGATTCAGGTAGAGTACAAGATGATTTAAATAATTACATTAACTTATTTGTAGAGTATACTAGTGAAAATATATTTGAGTTATTTCCGAAAAAAAATGATGCTCAAATAGCGGATGCTATACTAGAATTATTTAGAAAAAGAGAAACAATAGAAGTATTTAATAAAAAAGCACTTTATATTTACATTCGTGAAATGGTAGATGTTAAAACACCTAAAATAACTAAAATAGCGGATAAATTGCACGCTATATTTAAAAGCCAGTATGTTTTTTATTTAGAGAATGGTTGGGCCAAATTCTAAATTTTTTATCCCTTAATATTTATTATAAAACACTATGAGTAATTTAGACAACCTTATTTTTGGTAAGAAAAAATTCTCCGATATATTAAGTGAGATATATGATAACCAAAAGAAAAAAGAAAAACAAATAACTGGTCTAATATCAGAATTAAAACCTTTAATAGAAGATATAGGTGATGCTACTTTAATAGTACCTTTAATAAAAGACTATATGGAAATTGGTGTTCGTAATGATGAACAATTAATTAAAATGGCTACTATAATACAACGTGCTCTTAATAATAGTGGAGGTGAAGAATCACTAGGCATCACTGAGGAGGAAAAGAAACAATTAATGGATGAATTAGATAAGTTAAATAGTAATTTCGAAGAAAAAAATGGCGATTAAAAGAGGATTTGCTGGAGTAAATGAGTTAAATAATACTGTTGATAGTTCAACTAATTTTTCAAATGCAATAAACGAATTATCAGATAGAGTTATATTTGCTAGGGTAACTGATATTATTTTAGATAATAAACATCCTAAATTTATTAAGTATGGTCAATGGAATGGTTTAGGAACTATAGAATTTGAATTTGTAAATAAAATACAAGGTAATTTTTCTCAAACATCCGTAGCTCTTCCTTTATTACCATCAATAAAAAATTATCCTTTAGTAAATGAAATAGTAGTATTATTTTTACTACCATCTAAAACTCCTGTAGGAGGGGATAGATATGATAGTGCTTATTATTATATGAATCCTATAAGTATATGGAATACTCCTCATCATAACGCTTTACCTAAGGTAGTAATACCTCAAAGAAATGATGATACACTTTCTAATCAACAATACTCAGCTATAGAAGATGGGGCTGCTGTATCTAAAGTAGATACTACTAATTATACTGTAGATTTAAATAGTTTAAATCCTAGTGGAGGAACTTTTGTTGAAAGAAATAATGTACGTCCATTATTACCATTTATAGGAGATGTCATAACAGAAGGAAGATATGGTAATAGTATAAGATTTGGTAGTACTGTTAGATCTCAGGGTACTAGATTTTTTCAAAATAATTGGTCATATGGTACTTCAGGATCAGCAAAAACTACAGGTTCATCTGCAGATGGAGACCCAATAACTATATTAAGAAATGGACAACCACCTTCTGGCAGTCAATCCCCTAAAAATGCACCTTCATGGACTCCAATAGTTGAAGATATTAATAAGGATCCTTCTTCTATTTATATGACATCTACTCAAACTATACCTATTATTAATTCTAGTGAAAGATATAACACATTAAGTACTCCTCCTACTTTACCTAGAGAATATAAATCAAACCAAATAATAGTATCATCTGGTAGATTAGTATTTAATTCTTCTATAGATAGTATTTTATTAAGTAGTATACAAGATATTTCCTTATCATCAGAAAACGAAATAGGAATTGATAGTAAAAACCAAATTTCCCTATCAGCTAATAAAGTAAATTTAGGAAGTAAAAATGCAAGTGAAGCTTTAATAAAGGGAACTGCTTTTATGGAACAATTTGAACAATTATTACAACAAGTAGAAAATATAGCATCTGGATTAGAAAAAGCAAGGGTATGGGATGAAGGAGTAGCAGCACCAGACCCAGTAATGGTTCCAATAGCAGTTAATGCAACCGAAACAATTAAAGATATTAAAAAATTAATAAAGGATCCATCAACTAATCCTTTGTTATCTAAAATAACAAGAACTATATAATGGTAGAAGGTAGTGTTTGGACATTAATTAATGGGTGGAAATTCCAATTTACACCACCTGTAGGAAGAAGCCCCCTTGCCCCAAGTAAGGGAGAATTACTATTTCCTGATGGTCAGGTATTTGATACTATTGAACAAAGACAAGAGGACATAAATGTAATGTTCAACTTAGTTTTACAAAACAATAGATCTACAATTGAAAATAAAATAGTTGAAGACCCTAATAGAAAATCTCCAACTGCCTTTTTTGGTGGGGTTGATGGGTTTAAAGCAATATACATGGGTGAAAACCTTTGGGAAAATAATATTTTTGATCCTAATGTTGTTATTGATGTAAAAGGACCACAACCTCCAGTTATAATAGAAGCTTCATATCAAATAACAGGTAGAGTAGGTGAAAAAGAAACAGAAAATCCATTAGAAAAAGTAAAAATAAGTTGGACTAATACTACATCTTCTATAATAGATGGAGTTAGAACTCCTGAAGAAGGTATTGAAGAAGAAACTTTTACAGATATTGAAGGTAATTATACTCTAAATATAATATTACCTATAGATGAAACTACAGGTAAAGTAGCTGACGAAAGTAAAAGTTCTCCAAATATATCTTTTTCTAAAGAAGAATATTCCCAAAAATTAGTTGATGTTAGAGCTGGAGATGGAACTGTTTTGAGTAATATACCAATAGTTCTAATGAAACCTAAACTACAGGATCTTAGAGAAGAACAAAATAAATATGGTAATGTAGGTAATAAACAGGTTAAACAAATAAAAAACCAAGTACCTAAAGATCCAAAAGCCTTTTTAATTAAAAAAATCATGAAAATGGTTAAAACAATTAAAAATCAAATAATATTTCTATTACTAGGAATGTTATATGAATTTGGTATGTCTAAAATAGAAGAAGGAATAGCAGAAGGTAAAGATATGTTAGAAGATGCTAGATGTGTACCTAATCCTAGGCTTTTAGAAATGATAAGGTTAAAAAATAAACTAACTAGACAATTAAATAATATATACAATTTAATTGATAGGGCAGTAAAATATGTAGGAATAGCAACAGGGTTATTAGCTGCCTTTAAATTAATAATAAGAATTATTAGATTTTTACCAATACCAACATCAGTACCACCAGGTATAGGTATTCCTCTATCAGTAATAAATAAATTTCAGGAATTATTAGATAAATTTTCTAAAAAAATAGCACAATTTACTCAAATAAGTACTGGAATTTTAGCTGCTTTAATTATCTTAAGAGAAGTTTTAAAACAAGCTATAGCACTATTAGATATGTTAGATCAATTAATAGGAAAATGTGCAGAAGAAAATGGAGGTGAATTTGTTGATGAAAATGGACAAGTAATAAATTTTTCAGAAATACCTCAAGTAGAACTAGATGCTGAATTATTAGCATCTTTAGAAGATCAAGAAAACGATGGTACACCTGGCCCACCATATTTAGTAAATGGTTTTATATTAGAAGTACAAACAGATAATTTAAACCCAGTTGGATCTCTAAAAAGAAGATATGCAGTAGCAAAAAATAGACAAGGAGTTATATTATTAGAGGGTGAAAAATCTTTTAGTAGTAATGACCAAATATTAATTAATGAATTAAAATTTTACATACAATCAAACGACTTAAAAGCGTTTTAATACAAATATATATACCCCTTTTAGGTCCCATATTTATAACAAATACTGAAATATAATGAAACTAAATGAACTAAAAAAAATAGTAAAAACAGCAGTAAAAGAAGCAATCCAAGAAGAAATTAAAGACATTCTTCTAGAAGCTGTTAAAGGTAATAAACAAGTAGTTAATGAAAATTTAAATAGTTATTCTGCACCTATTAAACCTCCAACAGCAGGACCAAGAAAATCTCCAGAAGAATTAAGAGCATCATACGCAAATATATTAGGAGAAACAGCGGCTTCATTTAATAGTAGTAATGTATCACAACCATTAAGAGTAACATCAACTGATACTACATCCCCAAATGGACAATTACCAGCTGGTGAAGTAGGAATGGATCAGATAATGGGATTAATGAATTCACAATAAAATATTATATAAATGGCTTTTGGAGCAATACAAATATCACCAACAACATTTCAACCTTCAACGGCAATTGGGGTGAATTTACCTTTGGCATTACCTAGAGTATTTGATCCAAATTATGAAACTAGAATAGCTATTAAAAATAATATAACAAATTACTTTTTAACAAACCCAGGTGAAAGACCAGGAAACCCAGCATTTGGTGGGGGGTTAAGAAAATTTATATTTGAACAAATATCATCTAATACATTTGATAGTTTAAGAGAAGATATACAAGCTAAATTCCAAACCCAATTTCCAAGTGTTATAGTTGATTCAGTTGAGATAACAGAACAACCAGATTTTAATATATTAACTGTTAAAATAGCATATGAAATCAGTAATACTAACATAAGTGATAACTTAGAATTTACATTTAACTAATGGCATATCAAACATTTAAAAAAAGAGACATAAATTATTTGAATAAAGATTTTGCTGACTTTAGAAATCAGTTAATTAATTATTCACAAACTTATTTCCCAGATTCATATACTGATTTTTCACCTTCATCTCCTGGAATGATGTTTATAGAACAAGCAGCTTATGTAGGGGATGTATTAGGTTTTTATATAGATAATCAAGTACAAGAAAACTTTATACAATATTCTAGGCAAACTAAAAATTTATATGAATTAGCTTACATGTATTCATATAAACCTAAAGTAACAGGTTTAGCTAATACAGATATAACATTATTTCAATTACTACCAGCAGTTGCCTCTGGTAGTGCATTTATACCTGATTGGAATTATGCTCTCTTATTTCCTGAAAATTTAACTATTACATCTACTGATAATTTAAGTCAAACTTTTATTACACAAGATAGTGTAGATATGACATTTTCAAGCTCTGTTTCCCCAACTAATGTTACAGTAGCACAAATATCAGGAACGGATCCAACTTATTATTTAATAAGTAAAAAAGTAAAAGCAGTTTCAGGGGCTATACAAACAACAACATTTACCTTTGGTGATTTTGTTCCATTCCCTACAGTAACTATTAAAGATTCTAATATAGCTAATATAGTGGATGTTTTTGATAGTAATAATAATGAATACTTTGAAGTAGATTATTTAGGTCAGGATATGGTTTATGATAGTATAAAAAATACTAATAACAACGACCCACAAAATTACTTAGAAGATGACGCATCTTATATATTAAAGTTAAAATCAGTACAAAATAGATTTACAACTAGATTTTTAGATTCTGGTTCACTACAATTACAGTTTGGATCAGGTAATAATGAAAATGTAGATGAAGAAATAGTTCCTAATCCATTTAATGTAGGTTTAGGATTACCGTTTGAAGAAGATAAATTAACAACAGCTTTTAGTCCTACTAATTTTATATTTACAAATACTTATGGACAAGCACCTTCTAATACAACTTTAACAGTAAGATATTTAAGTGGTGGGGGTGTATTTTCAAACGCCAGAGCTAATTCTTTAACAACTATAAATACTACAGGAGTAACATTCCAAAAACAAAATTTAAATGCTGTAACAGCTCAATATGTATTTGATTCAATCCAATCTAATAATGAAGATGCAGCCAGTGGAGGAAATAATGGAGATTCAGCTGAAGAAGTTAGACAAAATACATTAAGTAGTTTTTCTACTCAACAAAGAAATGTAACTGCTGATGATTATTTAATTAGATCTTTAAGTATGCCTTCTAAATTTGGTGTAGTTTCAAAAGCATATACATCAAAACCTAAAGCAGGTGAAGATTCAACAGCAACATTATGTATTTATGTATTAAGTAGTGATATAAATAATAAATTAACTACTGCATCTACAGGAGTTAAAAACAATTTAAAAACTTATCTTAATCAATTTAGAGTTATAGGTGATTCAGTTGACATAAAGGATGCATATGTAATTAATATAAAAGTAGATTTTGAAATAATAACTTTACCAGATTATAATAGTAATGAATTATTAGCTTTATGTAATTTAAATGTTCAACAATTTTTTAATATTAATAATTGGCAAATTAATCAACCAATTATATTAAAAGATTTAGAATTAATATTAAATCAAGTACAAGGTGTACAAACAGTTAAAAAATTATTAATAAGTAATGTAGCAGGAACAACATCAGGGTATTCACAATATGGATATGATATATCTGGGGCAACACAAAATGGAACTATATTTCCTTCTTTAGACCCTAGTATATTTGAAGTTAAGTTTCCAGATACAGACATAACTGGTAGAGTAGTAAATATATAAAATTATGAGTGAATTATCAAGAATAATAAGTTTAAAACAAAGATTAAATCTAGATAGAACTAGTGGGTTAGGAGGATCAAGTTTAACCCCAAGAGAAGGTTTTCCTATAGAAAAAAGAGAATTAAAATCAAATAGATCTATACCAGAACCTAATAGTCCTCTTTTAGATTCTTTTAATAAAACAAACTTAGATTTAGAAAACCCAGAAGTATTAGGAGGGCCTAATAGAACAAGCTTTAGAATACCAGATGGTACTTATACTGTTCAGGGAGATAATTCTCAAAACCCTTTATCAGCTGGGGGAGTAGCAGTAAAGGATGATGATGGAAATGATTTAGTAAAACAGGTACATGCTTATACACCAAATAATACTTATTTACAACAAATGAATGAAATAATTGATATTGATTAAATTTATAAAACATGGCAGTATATAAAATATTCCCTTTACAAGACACAACAATATATTCAGCTTATCCTGGGTTAAATGCAGGACTAGATGCCATATTAGAATTAAGTAATTTAAACCCTCCAACTAGTGCTTCAGCTAATGTATCAAGAGCTTTAATTCAATTTGATCAAAATGAAATAGAAAATGTTATTGATAATCTTATACCTACGGGTAGTATGAATTTTTCTAGTAGTTTAAAAGTTTATATAGCAGATGCCAGTGGAATTACTATGCCCAGCACCGTACAATGTTTTCCAATATCTCAATCATGGAATAATGGCACAGGTCAATATTTAAACAGTCCTCAAACAACAAATGGTTGTTGCTGGTATTCAAGATTATCATCTGGATCAGGTAATTGGTCTAGTAATGATAATTTAAACCCTTTTACATCTGCTTCATATTCTGGAAGTGATGTAGGTGGTGGTACTTGGTTTACTGGTTCAGGGGATCCAACATTAACTTTGTATTCATCACAAGATTTTAATGTAAGAACTTCAAAAGATATAAATTTAAATGTTACAGATACTGTTAAAATATGGTATACTAGTTCTAAAGGAGTATCTGGTCCAACAGGTAGAGTTGATGTTGCAAATGAAGGATTTATTTTAAAATGGTCAAGTCTTGACCAACCAGGAGGAGGAATAACAAGACAAGATATTGAATTTAATAATGAATTAGCTGTACAACCAAACTATAAATCATACTCAGTAGATACTAATACAATATACCCTCCATGTTTAGATATAAAATGGGATGATCAAAAATTTGAAACTGGTAGCCTACCAGAAATAGCTACAACAGATGTATTTATAGCTTTAGATTCTAACCCAGGTATATTTTATAGTGAAAGTATTAATAGATTTAGATTAAATGTTAGACCTGAATTTCCGTCTAGAATTTATTCTACACGTTCAATAGATACAATTAATCATCATTTAAATAGTAGTTCATTGTATGCAATAAAAGATTTGGATACTAACGAATATGTTGTAGATTTCGATCCGGCATTTACTAAAATTAGTTGTGATAGTATAAGTAATTATTTCGATATTTACATGAATGGTTTGGAGCCCGAAAGATACTATCAGATATTGATACAGACTACAATTAGTGGAAGTACAATAGTGAAAAATGAAGATTATTACTTTAAAGTAATTAATGGATAATGGCAAAATTAGATTTAAAAAAACAAGTATTTAGTAAAATAGAATACCCTTCAGTTATTGATACTACATTTAGGGACCTATCAGTTACTTCTATATCACAAGATATTTTAAGTGAAGATAATGTAACTAAATTTTTTGATATGTACAATCAATTATTTTATGCTATACCAGCAGAAGGTGAAACTAATTCACATGAATATTTAGCTTTAACTAGTGGTGAATATATAGATTTCCAAGCTAATGAAGAAGAAATAGAAGCTCTACAAGCGGAAATTACAACATTAAGGGAACAATTGTTAGAACAACAAACAATTAATTTAGAAGCTATAACGGGAGAAAAATTAGACTTAAATCAAGAAGATATAGAAGAAGTTGTAGGTAGTGGAGGTGATAATTATGCTTTAACAGATAACTCTATTCAACAACAAGCAGCTGATGCTGGAATTGTTGATGAACAAGGTAATAATTTCTTCCAATCAGGACAACCACCAAGAGGTGGAGGAGGAATAGGAGTACCTAGTAATGCTGGTCAACAAAGTGTTATAGGACCTGGAGGAGGAGGACCAGCTTATGCTTCTGATAGGAAATTAAAAATTAATATTACTAATATAGGTAAATCTAGATCAGGTATTAATATATATAGGTTTAATTATAAAGAACCTAAAAAACATGGATATGGTTTATTTGAAGGTGTAATGGCACAAGAAGTACCACAAGCATCATTTAAGCATCCAGATGGACATTTAATGGTAGATTATTCTAAAATAGATGTTTCATTTAAAAAGTTGAGTTAAAATAAATGGCTGAAGAAATAAAAATACTACAGGTAAACCCTGATAATTTTCAATTACAAGAATATAGCTCAGAAGATAGTTCTTTAATAGCATCTTTTGAATTAGATACTAATTTTTCCTCATCTACAGATTATATTGAATATAGTGTTTATGATGCTAATCAATCATTAATATTCCCTGCTGA